>FLOH01001469.1_pt1 | contig 36854 bp, 37 predicted proteins | sample 756751 | NCBI WGS metagenome assembly FLOH01 (sample SAMEA4026879, study PRJEB14308) | marine metagenome | biome: coastal water; material: water | depth 74 m
AATACCAAATTTAGCTTCTGGATAAAGCTTTGCAATAGCGGCTGCCATTAAATGGGCACATGAATGGCGCATTAGTTCTAATTTATCTTGTGACATTTTATTGTAATAATAATTAAAAAAATCCTTGCATCACTAACTACTATTATATCATAGCAGTATAGGGACGAAAGGATTATTCCGCGGTTCCACCCTAATTTCCTTAAAATACTTTAAGGACACTCTTTAAATGGCTTAGGCAGTAATTAGCTGCATATATTATCTTAGTTTGGTAGACTAAGCAATCGCCAGATATTATTTGTTTAAAATTACTTTAATGTGATTATCTAAATCTGGAATAGTTGTAAGCCAGAAAGGGGATAATGATATATTTGCTGACAATACTCCAGATAGATTTGTTAAATACTGGGTCGCTTCATCAGGACTTTTACCCTTAATCTGTTCCATATCTATATTCGGATTAGCAAGTTGAATCTTATATTTACCTTGTATAACTCCAATAATTCCATTTAGAACTTCTTCATTTTCACTAATTGATACATTAATGTCATTATTAGAGAAATTAATTAGTCCTTGATTCTGTTCAGCAAGTACATTGATATCATTCTCAATCTTTGTTAAAAGCTTTTGCTCGTCATATGTGATAGTTTTAATAGATAATTCAAGTTCGACATCAAATGATTCAATATCTTCACCAATAGTAGCTGATGTTGAACGTCTTATTTCCTGTACAATTAAAGCATCATTATTAATATATTCATTGCTACTTAATTGTGGTTGGAACTGTGCAATTGCTTCTATTAGTATTTGATCTTTTAAACTTGTAATAGCTGCATTTATAGTTTCCGCTGTTACTAAATGATGTGTTTCTTCTTGCATCTTCATTGCACCAGTGCTTTCAGCATATATTTTATCTTGCAGGCCCTCCCAAAGTCCTGGAATAGTAAACTTTGTTGCAGCAATTAAGTATTCATCTCCAGTTTCATCTGCTTTTGCCATTGCTGTAAGTTTTGAACCAGCAGGAATTGTGACTGTCTTTGTTAATCTAAATAATTTACCATTAGTAGCAAGCAATCTTGTTGTAGCAACTAGTGTTTGTTCTTTACTATAATTATTAATAAGTGTAATCTCACCAGAAGCTTTATCTCCTTGAGTAGTTGATGTGGATGGAGTGAAAGTACCAGATTTTGTTAAAACTGTTTCAAGCTTTCTACCAATTAAGTAATCTTTTTCTTCAATATTTAAATCACTTTGTTCTGGATCTACAATTTGAGCAGAAAAAGATATATCATGATCTGAATATTCAGGAGTAATAGTTATAAAAGCTTTTGCTAATGAATAATGAACAACTAAAACAGCTAGTACAATTACAAGTAATATACTGAAGATAATAATCTTTCTATAAACCTTAGGCACAGATTGACCAGTTAGTAGGGATTTTGGTTGCTGTATTTCTGGTGTTTCTACAGGCTTAGCCTTAGCCTTAGCTTTTGGTCTGGATTTAGTTACAGTTACCTTAATTGATTTTGCCTTTGGTTTTGTTGTTTTTTTAGTTGCCATTTTTATATATAGTTCTTAAATTTAATAGTTTAACTATAAGATATTTATTAGTCTTTGTCTAGATGTAAATTACTAGCAGGAATTAGTCTTTGGAGTTCGCCAATAAAATCAGGACTCGCTTTAACTGTAATATTATCTGATAATATTTTATTATTTTCAGTTTTAATTACGACAGGGCAATTTCCCTTACTAGCCTTTAATAAATCTTTTAATCTATCTACAATAGATTTTTTAAGTTGAGTTGGCAGTATAATATTAATTTGCTTTATCTTTTGTTTGGTTTGAGCAGGTTGCATGGCATTTAATAGTCTAGCAGTCTCGCATATTATTTTGTTCTGACCATCTTTATTTGAAATCTTACCTTCAATAAATAGGGGAGTTGAATCTTCCCATAATGTTCTAGTTTCATCTAAAGTATTTGTAAATACAATTACCTCACATGAGCCGGTATGATCTTCTATGGTAGCAAAGAGCATCGGCTTACCAGCACCAGTAATTATTTTTTTAATACCAGAAATAATACCGGCAATTTTTACGACTTGTCTATTTTTACCTTGAGCAATTTCATGAGCATCTGAAAAGTCATGACCAATATATTGTTTATAGTCATTGATTGGATGATCAGAAATATATATACCCAAGAGATCCTTTTCCCAAGCAAGTTGTGTTTGTTTGTCTATTGGTAATCCTTCTTCAAGAATTAAGGTTGGCTTACTATCTATACTTGTTCCAGCGAATAAATCTGATTGATTTGTTTCTGTATTATTTCTCTTAACAAATTCTAATATTTTTTCAATATTATTAAGTAATGTACCTCTTTCTTCAAATCTATCTAGTGCGCCAGCTCTTATTAAGCTCTCAAGAGACTTTTTATTAAGGTCTTTATCTTTGACTCTGAGTAGGAAATCTTCTAAAGAAGCGAATTCTCCACCTTCCCTGCGAGCAGAGATTATTACAGATGCAATATTATTACCAACATTCTTAATAGCTTCAAGTCCAAATCTTATACGTGGATTTGTTTTAAAGTCATCATCCATAACAACAGTAAATATTCTATAGCTTTCATTAATATCTGGTGGTAATACCTTAATACCCATCTTTTCACATTCAGCAACCTCCATAGAGATTTTATCTGTATTATGTAAATCTGATGTTAATAATGCTGCCATAAATTGAGCTGGGTAATTGGCTTTAAGATAGGCCGTCTGATAGGAAATCATAGCATAGCAAGCAGCATGTGAACGATTAAAACCGTATCTTGCAAAGGGGAGAATAAATTGCCAAATTTGTTTAGCAACCGATTGATCAATGCCATTATCTACCATACCACTTATTAGTTTTTGCTCCTGTTCATCCATTAATTTCTTAATTTTTTTACCTACAGCTTTACGTAAAACATCTGCTTGGCCATATGTGAATCCAGCAAGTTTTCTGGCAATTTGCATAATCTGTTCTTGATAGATAATAATACCATGAGTTTTACCAAGTATTTCTTCTAATTTTGGATGAAGATATATTGCTTTCTTTTTACCATGCTTTAAGTCAATATAGTCTGGAATAAGCTCCATAGGACCAGGACGATACAGAGATACCATTACAATAATATCTTCAAGTTCACTTGGCTTTAATTGTTTTAAGTATCTTCTCATTCCAGAAGATTCAAATTGAAAGACTCCTGTTGTGTCTCCTTTTTTAAATATTTGGAATGTTTTTTTGTTATCTAATGGTATTTTATCTATATCTATAATATCTCCAACTGTTTTAGAAATAATCTCAACAGAAGTTTCAATTAAAGTTAAGTTCTTAAGACCAAGAAAGTCCATTTTAAGTAGGCCAAGATCTTCAACAGGATGTAGTGAATACTGTGAAACAATAGATTTATCTGAAGAAGAAGCATATTGAATAGGTACATATTCCGTTAATGCTTTTTCTGTAATTAAAACTCCACATGCATGAGTAGAGGAATGCCTACACACACCTTCTACCTTTTTAGCCATATTTATTAATTTGGTTGCTTCTGGATCATTATTATACATTTCCTTAATCTCTGGAATATCTTTTAATGCACCATTTAAATCTGTAAACATTGGAATAAGCTTTGCAATTCTATCGCAATAGCCATAACTATATCCCATGACTCTACCAACATCTCTAATAGCAACTCTAGCGCCAAGTGTTCCAAAGGTAATAATTTGTGAAACATTTTGCTTACCATATTTATTTGCTGCATATTCAATAACTTCATCACGCCTTGCGTCTGAAAAATCTATGTCGATATCTGGCATAGATATTCTCTCTGGATTTAAGAATCTCTCGAATAGTAATTCATAATGAAGGGGGTCAATATTTGTAATACCAACAAGATAGGAAACTAAACTACCGGCTGCACTACCACGACCAGGTCCCACCATAATTCCATTACTCTTAGCCCAATTAATAAAATCTTGAACAATTAAGAAGTATGAAGCATAGCCAGTTTTTTTAATAATATCTAATTCATAATCCATTCTTTCTTGCAATTCTTCTGGTATCTCTTCAGCTATATATCTCTTCTTAATACCTTCAATACTTAATTCCCTTAAATATTCATCTGCATCCTTATTATCTGGTAATTCATAATGTGGCAGGTGAATAGTATCGAAATCTAATTCAAGATTACATTTTTCAGCAATCTTTAATGTATTTTCAATAGCCTCTGGAATATGCTTAAAGCTTTCTTTCATTTGCTCTGTAGATCTGAATGAAAAATCTTCACCCATATATGACATTCTATCTGTATCAGATAGTCTACGTTTTGTTTGTAAACAAAGAAGTACATCTTGTGCTTCATCATCATCAGCATTTACATAATGAATATCATTTGTAGCAACAAGGGGTATATCAAATTGTTTGGATAATTCAATTAAAGTATTATTTAATTCGGCAGAACCTTCTAGACTTGGATGATCTTGTAATTCAAGATAGAAGTCATCATTAAATAAAGCTTTAAACTTTTTAATAGCTTCAATGGCTTTATCTTTATGACCATGTCTAATATTCCTTGGCACTTCACCACCAAAACAAGCAGTTAAAACAATTAAACCTTCTTTATATTGTTCAAGAAGTTCCCAATCTATTCTTGGTTTATAATAGTATCCTTCGATATGAGCGATTGATGTTAATTTGAGTAAATTTGCATACCCAATATTATTTTTAGCAAGAAGAACTAGATGATATGGTTTTTCATCTAATTTTGGTCTTTTATCTGTATGTTTATTTGGAGCTACATATGCCTCAACGCCAATAATTGGTTTAAGACCAGCTTTTTTCATTTTTTGGTAAAACTCTACAGCACCATACATAACTCCGTGATCTGTTAGAGCAAGAGCAGGCATTCCACTTTCTTTGGTTTTAGCAACAAGTTTATCTATTGTGCCAAGACCATCTAATAGAGAATAGTGGCTATGTGTATGTAGGTGAACAAAAGACATATATATTTGAATAAAAAATTGGGCATAACCCAATTATGATAATATTAGTTAATAAAATTTTTAAACTACTAAATACAAATTTAGTTTGGTTTAATTATTTTGTTTTTTTTGGTTTTGCTTTAGGCTTACTTGTCTGTTTATCTTTAAAATACTCAGTCAAATTCTTTACACCTTCAATAACAAGTGGTGCATAAGATGCAGCATTTCTGAGCTTTATCTTTGCTTCTCCAAAGAAATCGTTTACATTGCCAGCCATTTTAGCAAGCTGATCGGTGGTATCTGCTACACGTTTAATAATCATAACGACATAGTAGATAAACCAACAAATAAATACTGTAAACCATAGAACGCAGAAAGCGATAACAATATTTAATAAATCTCCTGATGTTTCTAGCATATTTTTATATAGTTAATAACAAACATATTATAACATAGAAGATATTATTGGCGCTACTCATTATAGACAATAATGGGGTAAAAAGGTAAAATATACATATATATGGATAATCCAACGCAAAACTTATCTGACAAGCAATTAAAAAGAGCCTATTGGTATTTATTGCACAAGAAAGAGATTAAGAAAATTGGTCTTATTGTTTTAATTATACTAGATATAATACTTGTTTTATGGGCAGTGATTGGGCTTGTTAAATTTTTGAATAATTATTCTGAACTTGATAGATTAACAACCACTCCTTCATATATAGACTGGGAAACATATCATAAAGAGAATCAGCCTAAGGATTTAATTATTTCAGCAGCTAGAGCTATTAAAGTTGGAGATGGTAAAACAGATATTGGAGTGGAAGTTAATAATATTAATAGAGAATGGGGTGTATTTAAATTAACTTATCAATTTGCTTTAGCGGGTGGAGAATTAACCCCTATTCAGGAAGCCTTTTTATTACCCAATGAACAAAAGTATTTACTTGCACTTGGAGTAAGTACAGTTGGTACTACTGCAGCACTTCAAATTATTGATTTAGACTGGACAAGAGTTGTAGATGATAGTCAGAGGAATTTGGGCCTGAGTATTTCTAATGAAGAGTTTATACCCGCTTCAAGGATAGACGGACAAGATTTAGGTGGTCAAGCTAGTTTTAGAGTAGAAAATGGATCATCATTAAGCTATTATGATCCAGGTTTTATTGTAGTACTATATTCAGGTTCAAAAGAAATCGGGTTTAACTATATTAGGCTAGCTTCACTAGATAGTTTAACAACTCGTGAATTGACAGTTAGTTGGGGGCATAGCCTACCGAATATTACGGCTATAAAAGTAATGCCAAATATTAATTTATTTGATCCTAGTATAATTAAATAAAGTTGAGATGTTTAAGTCAGTAAAGATATGGTTTAAAAAGGTGGACTGGTTACTGATGTTAAATGTCTTTTTTTTATTACTTTTTTCTTTAACTGCATTATATAGTTTAAATGTTAATCAACCCCTTGATAGTACTAATTTATTTGTAAGACAATTGGTATTTGTATTGATTGGCCTTATTTTAGTTGTGCTATTTACTTTATTTGATTATAGGTGGTTAAAAAATTATCACAAGCTAATATTGGCTATTGTATTTCTATTACTTCTTGTAGTTAATTTATTTGCAGATCCTATTCGTGGTATGACGGGTTGGCTTGCTGTTGGCGGACAAACATTCCAACCATCTGAATTTGCAAAGCTAGCTATTGTATTTTTCCTCGCTAGTTATTTTACAAGATGGCAGCATGAGTTTTATAAATTGAGGCATATATTAATTACAGGTGGAATGACTGCCTTATTTGCCGGACTAGTTGCGACACAGCCTGATTTTGGATCTGCAGTCATTATATTTGCGACTTGGTTTATAATGTTATGGTTTGTAAAAATACCGAAGAAGTATTTTTTATATTTAATTATTGCTTTTGTTATTATTAGTATTATATTGTGGTCATTTGTATTTGTAGATTATCAGAAAGCTAGACTTATATCATTCATTAGCCCAACATCGGATGTTTTGGGCGAAGGGTATAATGTTAACCAATCTATGATTGCAATTGGTTCAGGACAACTTCTTGGTAGGGGCCTAGGGCTTGGTCCGCAAAGTCAATTAAACTTTTTACCTGAACAATATTCAGATTTTATCTTTGCTGTAATTGCTGAGAGCTTCGGATTATGGGGATCTATAGCATTATTATTGCTATTTGCTCTTTTGTATATGAGATTTATATCCATTGTTAAAAATAGTGGTAATGCATTTGCATCATGGATGGTGCTGGGTTTTACAATATATTTAAGCCTGCAAACTTTTGTAAATATTGCTATGACTATAGGCATTGCACCAGTTACGGGTATTACATTACCATTTGTTAGTTATGGTGGTAGTTCATTACTTACAACATTTATTGTATTGGGAATAGTACAGAATGTTATTATGACACGTAGAGGAAAGCTATTTACGCATTAATTCTTGACATTTTTTTCAGGATATGTTTTAATGGTGAAGCTTTTTATAAGTAACACCACACATTAAGTTACTAAATTATAAATATGGTAGATTTAAATTTAAAGGCCAAAACAAGAGAACTTGGTAAGAAAGCAGATTTAAAGGCTGGTAGAAGAATTGAAGATAATACCAATCTATGGGTAGATGGTAAATTAGCTGAGGTTCTTTTTAAAGAAGTTGGTAGATCTAGATTATTAACTCTAGACATTGAAGGTAAAGATTCGGTCAAAGTTATTATTAAGGAGGCTCAAAGAGATCCTGTAACTGACCGTATTATTCACCTTGATCTATATAAAGTAGATTTAAAGAAGACAATAGATATTCGTATTCCTATTCACTTTGTTGGAAATGCTCCAGCCGTTAAGGTTTTAGGTGGTACATTACTTACAACATTAAATAGATTAGAGATTCGTTGTTTACCAGAAGATATTCTAAAAGATGTAAAGGTAGATCTCTCTAAACTTGAAACTTTTGAAGAAGTTATTCACGTTGAATCTTTAGACTTGCCAGAAAATATTGAAGTATTAACAGATCCGTCAATAGTTATTGCAAGTGTTAAGCCACCTAGAGTAGAAGAGGTAGCTATTCCTTCTGAGACTGAAGAATCTGCTGAAGGTGAAGAAACTGCTGAAGGTGAAGCTAAAGAAGGTGAAGAAGCAAAATCTGAAGGTGAAGATAAGAAGGAAGAGAAGAAAGACTAATAATGAAGAGAATTATACCCAATATTTGGGCATACATATTAATAGTGCTAACAGTTATACTGCTAGCACTATTATTTTTATTAATTATTGGTCCAGTTAATTGGTCACAGATAGAAGAAGTTGTTTATATAGATAATGTAAATATTGATGGCTATGTAAAGGCTAATTATATAAGCACTATGTTAGATAATTCATCTATTGCTATGCCTCAAACAGGCCTTGAGAAAGCAGTAATTGTTTATGAAGCATTAATTGAGGGTGGTTTTACAAGACTTATGGCTGTATTTAATTCTGAAGATTTGCCAGAAGAAATAGGGCCTATAAGATCTGCACGTCCTTATTTTTTAACTTTAGCAAATGATTGGCAGGGGACATATTGGCATGCTGGTGGAAGCCCTCAAGCACTTAATAGTTTAAAGAATGATAATTGGAATTTTGCAGATATTAATGAAATTAGCTATCAGGGTATATATTTCTATAGAGATCATTCTCTTATTAATCCACATAATCTTTTTACAAGAGCAGAGCTTATTGAATCTGCATTAGCTAAATATGAGATTGAGGATAAGATAGATTATCTCTGGGAAATAAAAGACGATTTAGAAGAGGATTATAGAACGACAGAAGAAAAATTTATACATGTGCCATATACGCAAGGAGCTAATGATGTATATTGGTCTTATAATAGGGAGTTTAATTCTTGGGAAAGATTTATAGGAGATGATCATCAATATTATATTAATGGTGATTCAATACTTGCTAAGAATGTAATAGTTCTGATTGTAGAAACAAGGCTTATAGATATTGAAAGACTTGGTATGGATATTATTGGTGATGGTGAAGCGTTTTTATTCAGAGATGGTCAAAAACAAGAAATTACATGGAAAAAAGATATAGATGGTAGTTTAGAGTTAATGTCCGGTCAAAGACCAGTACAGCTAAATTATGGACAAACATGGATTCAGATATTGCCACAATACCTTAAACTCGAGTATAATTAATACATATGGGAGATAATTCTGGCAATGGCCAAACAATAAGTAAGATATTAATGATTGTAGTAATGATTGCTGCAGTTATTTTTGGTGCTTCTTATATGAATAAGAGATGGGGCAAGCTTAGAGATATACGCAGACAAAGTGATGCTCAATCAATTGTTAAAGCTTTAGATTTTTATTATTCACAATATGGTCATTATCCAGAGGTTGAAGATGATGATGGTGATGGTTGGGATAAGAGTAATGATATTGCAGGTGTTAATTTTCTAGATAAATTAGTAATTACAGGCTATTTAACAGCCGTACCATTTGATCCTGTGAATGATGAAATATTCTATTATCGCTATAAGAAATTTATGAAAGGTGAATACGGTTGTGATGATGATTTTTATGTATTCCAAATAGCTAGATTTGAAAGTAGTGAAAATTCTCTTGGTCATGGTTCATGTCCAAATTTAGATTGGACTAAGATTGCTCCACTTGGCTATACAGTTATGACATTGGAATAGTAAATTATATTTATATTTAAAAACCCTAGCTTGTTTATAGCTAGGGTTTTATTTTTACTAATCTTATATTATTTGCTAGGTCTAATACTTTTGTTATTTTACTGCTAGGAAATAATTTATGTATGAATAGGGATAAAGCTTCATTTTGTTTAGGATCAATTTCAAGTAATATATATTCTGGTTTATAGCTCAGGCTTTTAACTTGCATTAAAAATTTTTTATAGTGGTCGAGTCCATCAGAACCAGATAATAATGCAGTACTTGGTTCACGCTTTATACTTGGCTCATGCATTTGTTTTATTGTTAAATAGGGGAGATTAGCAATAAGAATATCAATCTTTATATCTAAGCCTTCTAGCAAATCATTCTGCATGAAATATATATGAATATTATTTTGTTTAGCATTAAGTTTAGCTATTTTCAATGCTTTTTTTGAAATATCAATTCCCAGGAAAGAATTATTTGGAATATTTTTAGCCGCAGATATTATTAGACATCCGCTGCCAGTCCCAATATCTACTATTGCCTTATTGACTGGATTTATTTTAATTAATTCATCAATAAAAAGTTCAGACTCAGGTCTTGGTACTAAAGTGTGTTTATTTACTTTAAAATTAAGACCATAGAATTCCTTAACTCCAATAATCTGTGCAATTGGATACTGCTTAATTCTTCTATTTACTACTTGATTATATTTTAAATATTGAAATATATTTAGTTTTATATCTGGATTTGCAAGTAAATATGATTTATCTTTCTTTAAAATAAATGAAAGTAAAACTTCAGCATCTAAAGAAGCTGAAGTAGAATAGTCTTTTAATTTATCTGCAGCGAGTATTAATGCCTTATTGATTGAGTTCATTTTCTGCTTTAATTAATGCATTTATAATTTCATCAATATCTCCATCCAATATATTATCTAGATTATGTAGAGATAATTTAATACGATGATCAGTTACTCTATCTTGTGGCCAATTATATGTTCTAATCTTTTCACTGCGATCTCCCGTACCAATTTGAGATTTTCTAGCAGCAGAATCTTTAACTCTTTTTTCATCTTCAATTTGTTGCAAGATACGAGAACGAAGAACTTGCATTGCTTTTATCTTATTCTGTTGTTGATATTTTTCATCCTGGCAAGTAGCTACAATATTTGTTGGCAAATGAACAATACGTACTGCTGAATATGTTGTATTAACACTTTGACCACCATGACCTGATGCACAGTATGTATCTATACGAATATCGCTTGGCTCAATTTTAAGATCAACTTCTTCAGCTTCAGGAAGTACAACAACAGTTGCTGCTGATGTATGAATACGGCCAGATTTCTCTGTTTCAGGAACGCGTTGAACTCTATGTACACCACTTTCATATTTTAATTTACCATATACATTTGTGCCAGCTATTTCAAAGATAATTTCTTTAAAACCACTAAGCTCTGTTCTATTTGAAGATAGAATACTAATTTTCCAATTATTCTTCTCAGCATAACGTGAATACATTCTAAATAGATTAGCTGCAAATAATGCAGATTCATCACCACCAGTACCTGCTCTGATTTCCATAATGGCATTTTTCTTATTCAATGGATCTTGAGGCTTTGTTAATTCATCTATAGTTTCTTTAAGATTATTGATATTTGTTTCTAAAGAAATAATCTCTTCCTCCATCATGGTCTTCATTTCTTCTTCTTTTTCAGTTTCAATATCTTTCTTTAATTGTTTTAAATTATTCTTAGTATCTATATATTCCTTTACTTTTTCATAAACATTCTTTACTTCAGAATATTCTTGAGAAATAGTTTGTAATTTTTGAGTATCACTAACAATAGCCTGATCTTGAAGACTGACTTCTAATTCTTTGTATTTAGCCTCATATTTTGTTAATAAATCCTTCATAGCTCTATTATAGCTTAAATTAAATAAAAAATCCCCATAGTAAATACGAGGATCTTTATAAATGAATAGTTATTTTTCTTTACCAGCTTTGTTGACTTTCTTTTCAGCTGCCTTTGCTTTCTTTACTTTTTTACCTTTACGAGTTTTAGCAACCTCTTCTTGCTGTTTAGCAATACGTTTAAATCTGTCAACACGACCAGCTGTATCCATAAGCTTTTGTTTACCTGTATAAAATGGGTGACAATTAGAACATATTTCAACTTTTAATTCTTTTGAAGTTGATCCAACTGTAAAACTATTACCACAAGCGCAGGTAACTTTAGCTTTTGCATTATATTCTGGATGTGTATCTTTTTTCATGAAATTTTAGTTTAATTTAACTTTTCTGTAAGCGAAAGCAGTGTAACATTTGAGAGTATCTATGTCAAGTGCTTAAGTGCCTTAGATTTCTGTGAAATGGCGAATATTCCCAAGATTGTGATATATGTCGCTGTGAACTCAGATTGAAGTTGATATTGGTGATTAAATATGGCTGTAATAATCATGGCTACAATTACTATAGTCCAAATTATTACATATATTTCACCGTAATGATTAGAGATAAACCCTTTATTACGCCAACGTGCAATTTCCTTACTACCAACATATATTCCTAATATAGAGGCATAAATTACGGCAATAGCACTTAAAGTGCCATTGAATTGATTTGGATAAAAGAACGCAAATACAAAAACTAATAAAGTTAGCCAAGACCAAAAGTTAGTAAAATATTTCCAGAAGGATAAATTATTTATTTCTGCCATGTATATATTGTATCATATTGTTGGGAGTATATTAAAATGTTATTATTATCCTATATGAAGAAAAGATGTGAATGGCCTGGAGTTGATGAAGAAATGATCAAATACCATGATAATATTTGGGGTGTTCCAGTCCATAAAGATAAAGATATATTTAAGTTTCTTGTTTTAGACAGTTTTCAAGCTGGTCTTTCTTGGAGTATTATTTGGCGCAAAGAGAAAGGTTTTAGAAAAGCCTTTGCTAATTACGATTATCTTAAAGTAGCAAAGTTTAATAAAAGGAAAGTTGAGTCACTTCTTAAGGATGTAAATATTATTCGTAATAGATTAAAAATACTTGCTACTATTTCTAATGCTCAGAAGTTTATTGAGGTGCAAAAAGAATTTGGTAGTTTTAATAAATATACTTGGCAATTTACAGGTGGCGTGCCAAAAATTAATAAATTAAAGACAATGAAGCAGATTCCTACCAGATCTAAAGAGTCTGATGCAATGAGTAAGGATTTAAAGGATAGGGGATTTAAATTTATAGGCACAACAATTTGCTATGCTTTTATGCAAGGCATTGGCATGGTAAATGATCATACAATCGATTGTTTTAGATATAGAGAGATTAATAAATTAAAATAATATTATGTTTAACAACAGAGTTAACTTTCAATGGCTAAAAAAACACCCTAATTTGCATTCAATTATAATTGGTGCTTGTTTAATTATGTTTTGGCGAGCAATTTGGGATTTATTGGATATGTATTTTATGCCTAGCTATCCAATGTTGAGCATTATAATACCAGGCGTAGTAGCATTATTAGTTCTATATTTCAACGATTCTCGTTTAAAGGAGATTGAGTAATTAGTCTTGCCAATATTAAAGTTTTATGTTAGCATATTGGTACTTATTAAATAAACCACACATTTTAGTTAATAGCCTTCCTGCCCAAATAAAGGGTTCACGGTTAAAAAACGGCTAAAATGGAGGAAAAAGGAAAAAAATTATGTCAGTTGAACTGATCGATTTATTAAAAGCGGGCGTGCATTTTGGACATACTAAGTCTAAAAGACACCCATCAATGGAGCCATATATTTTTGGCGCTAAACAAGGTATTCACATTATTGATCTTGAGAAGACTCAAGTCATGCTAGATAATGCCGTAAAGTTTGTTCAAGAAATAACTTCTAAAGGTGGAGTTATTCTTTTTGTTTCTGGAAAGAAACAAGCTAAAGCTATTGTTAAAGAGGCAGCAGAAAAAGCAGGCATGCCATATATTAACACTCGTTGGCTTGGTGGTACTTTAACTAATTTCAATAATATTATTGATTTAACAAAGAAGTTAAAGCAACTTGAAGAGGAAAAGGTAAAAGGAGCTTGGGAACGTTATACCAAGAAAGAAGCATTAGAAAAGGATAGAGAAATTATTCGTCTAAAAGAAATGGTAGAAGGTATTAAGAATATGACTAAATTACCTGATGCTGTATTTATTGTAGATATTAAAAAAGATAAGACAGCTCTTGCTGAAGCTTCAAAGAAGAATATTCCAGTTATTGCAATACTTGATACTAATTGTAATAACAAAGATGTAAAACATATAATTCCTGGTAATGATGATGCAGTAAAGTCTATTACTTTGATTACAAATGTTATTGCAGATGCTTGCGTAAAGCCAGCAAAATAATTAATAAAAAACTTTAAAATATAAAAATTATGTCAAAAGATTTAATTAAGGATCTTAGAGCTAAAACTGGCGCAGGTATGAATGATTGTCATCTTGCCCTAAAAGAGAATGATAATGATTATGATAAAGCATTATCATGGCTTAGAAAAAAAGGTGAGAAAATAGCTACTAAGAAACAGGACAGAGAGATTAAAGAAGGCCTAATTGAAGCATATATTCACCCAGGTGGAAAAGTAGGAGTACTACTTGAACTTGGTTGTGAAACAGATTTCGTAGCAAAGACTGATGATTTTAAAAACCTTGCACATGAAATTGCATTACAAATTGCAGCTACATCTCCTGAGTATATAACTCCAGAAGAAGTTCCAGCTGAACTTATTGAAAAAGAGAAGGATGTATATGCAGAACAATTAAAGAAAGAAGGAAAGCCAGCTGAGATGCTAGATAAGATTATGGCTGGTAAATTAGATAAATTCTATAGTGATATATGTTTATTGAAACAACCATATATTAAAGATGACAGTATGACGATTGAAAAGATGTTAACAGATTCTATTGGCAGAATTGGAGAGAACATTCGTATTGATCGCTTTACTCGTTATTCACTATAATCATGGAATTAAAATATACTAAAGTATTATTAAAACTATCTGGCATGGCTGTTGCTAATGACCAGAAAGACTTCGACTTTTCTAAGGTTGAAAAGCTTGTTAAGGAGATTAAAGAGTTACAAGACAGGGGTTTGCAGCTTGCTATTGTGATTGGTGGTGGAAATATTATGCGTGGTCGTTCTATTAAAAAAGGTGAGATTGATGTGGATAGAGCAGACTATATGGGAATGCTGGCAACCAATATTAATAGCTTAGCACTAGGTGGTATTATGGATAAGCTAGGAGTTGCTAATCAGGTATTATCTGCTTGGCCAATGAAAGGACTTGTTCCAGAAGCATCTAAAGATAATATGAAGAAATGTTTGGAAGAGAATAAAGTAATCATATTTGGTGGTGGAACTGGACTGCCTGGTAGATCTACAGATACAACTTCAACTTTAAGAGCTAAAGAGGCTGGTATAGATATTATTCTAAAGTCTACAGATGTTGCAGGTGTATATGATTCAGATCCTAATGAAAATCCAGATGCTAAGATGTATGATAGTTTAACTTATGATATGGCTATAGAGAAAGAATTGAAAGTTATGGATGCTTTAGCATTTAATATGGCTAAAGAGGAAGATATGAAGATTATTGTTTTTGAAATGGAAGAAGGTAATTTAACTAAAGTTGTGTCAGGAGAAAAGATTGGCACTATTGTCTCAAATTAATGGATATCATTGAAGTACAATTTACACCTTGGGATCAGATATATTATTTTTCTTATCCGGATCAAACAGATCATAGTAGAGTTGTGGTGGGTAACAAACTTGTTGTAAAGACATCTATTGGTCTTGAACTTGGCACTATTGTAGGTTTGAAGGAATTAAAGGATGAAGAGGTGAAAGCTTTAGAATCTAAAGATCAACCTATTGTACCATTTATTAGAGTTGCTAATGATGATGATATTGCGCAAGATATTAAATCAAATACAGATAATGATAGTCGGGTTAAATATTGTCAGGAGCAAGTTAAGAAACACAAATTAACAATGAAATTAGTAGACTGTCATTGTTCTTTTGATAATAATCGTATTACATTTGCCTTTATTGCAGATGGTAGAGTAGATTTTAGAGATCTTGTTAAGGAATTAACAAAATATTTTAAGAAAACCATTCGTTTGCAACAATTAGGCGTTAGAGATGAAGCTAAACTTACTGGAGATTTTGGTTCATGTGGTTTAAAGTTATGTTGCCAGGGGCATTTAAAATCACTTGGAAATGTATCTACTGAATTTGCAAAAGATCAGATGGTAGCACATAGAGGAAGTGATAGACTATCAGGTCAATGTGGTAGATTAAAATGTTGCCTTGCCTATGAAGAAGATTTTTATAGAGAAGAATTAAAGAATTACCCAAAAATTGGTGAAAAGGTTAAGACAAAGAGTGGTACAGGTTATGTAATTGGACTTAATATTTTAAGTAAAACCTTTGATGTTAGAATTAAGGATGATAAAAAAGGTGATGCCATTGTTCAGGTAGACGTTAAATAGTTAACTTTTATCTAGTAATAGCATCAAATGTTGGATATTCGTCCGACTTTTTTTATTTCCTTAAAAAAGCTATAATAGATGCAAGATAAATAATATATTACTTATATGGTTAAAAACAATAAGATTAGAGTAGCTATTAATGGCTTTGGTAGAGTAGGCAGAGCTGCTTTTAAAGTATTACTTGAAAAGAGGAATATGGAAGTAGTAGCTATTAATGATTTAACAGATGCTGAAACATTAGCTCATTTATTGAATTATGATACTACTTATGGTGTTTCAATGAAAAGGATTAGTTCAATCACTAGCGATATAGTAGTGAATGGTAAACATTATCCAGTATTAGCTATAAAAGAACCAGCCAAACTTCCTTGGAAGAAAATGAAAGTGGATGTAGTTTTAGAATGTACCGGTATTTTCAGAACAAAAGAATTAGCTTCTAAACATAATAAAGCGGGTGCAAAAAAAGTTATAATTTCTGCCCCAGCTAAAGGTGCTGGTGTAGGAACATTTGTTTTGGGTGTTAATGAAGATACATATAAATCAGATAAGGTTATCAATAATGCATCATGTACAACTAATTGTGTAGCACCAGTAGCTCAAGTTATGCATAGTAATTTTAAAGTATTAAAAGCTATGATGACAACTATTCACTCATATACGGCAGATCAAAGATTACAAGATGCACCACATAGAGATTTAAGAAGAGCAAGGGCAGCGGCACAGAATATTGTACCAACAACAACAGGAGCAGCTATTGCTACTACAGAAACTATTCCAGAACTTAAAGGTATATTTGATGGTATGGCTATTAGAGTACCAACTATTAATGGATCATTATCTGACTTTACATTTTTAGTAAATAAAGATGTAACTGTAGATCAAGTAAATAATGCGATGATAAAAGCAAGTAAATCTCCAAGATTAAAAAATATCTTAGAAGTTACAAATGAACCAATTGTTTCTTCTGATATTATTGGTAATCCAGCATCGGCAATTGTAGATTTGAGTTTAACGCAAGTAGTTGATGGAAATATGGTAAAGGTTGTAGTCTGGTATGATAATGAATGGGGTTATGCAAACCGCTTAGTTGAAATGATTAATCAAGTGAATAAATAATTAATAATTAATAAAAATAAATATGTTTATTGCTATATTTATCTTCGTTGTTGGTTTAGTACTATTACTAACTAACTTAGGAGTTCTTGCGACAAGTGTTTGGGATATTGTTTGGCCAGTACTTATAATGGTATTTGCTGTATCTATGTACATGCACAAGATGGGTTATTGCAAATGTTGTGGTAAGGGATCAAAGTGTTGTAAGGATGGTGAAGAAAAAGACCACGAAGGATGTTGTGGTCATGGTCATAAAGAATAGATAATAGAGTGCTATTATATAAAAAGAACCGTTAAGACGGTTCTTTTTGATTAATCCACAGTTTATATGTTGACAAAACAGCTAATTACTGGTAATGTATATTTACTACTTAATTATGAAGAAACAGTTTCTTTACTAATGGGTAGGAGTTATAAATCTACCACTAAGGTAGATATTCAAACTGGTTAACGTGTACATGGGCAAGTCCTTAATTGGCAAAAGGCCCACATCGAATGCACAATGCATTTAGGGAGGCCCCAGAACATAAGCGTCTGAACAAAGGCCCGAATCCCAAAACCCCAGATATGAATGTCATCACTTTATCGAAATTTCCTGTTTTTTAGGATCGTATTGATTAAGAAAGATGCTTACATATTTGGGGTTTTTAATTTGACAAATATTTATCTCATGATAATATTTAAATACTCACATTATGGGAATAATAGTAGATGATCATAATGATCGCTTAAACCGTGTGCTTATGAGTACATGACGAGGAATTATTTGTACCTCTGAATGAACGAGGTGAATAATCAAAGTAACTCACCCTGTGAGGAACCAAACCCCTGATATGTCTGTTATCACTTTATCGTAATTTCCTGATATTTGGGATCGTAGCGATTTAGAAAGATGCTTTCATATCCGGGGTTTTTTGTTTATTTGACAAATATATTATTACAATATATCATTATCTAAAGTTCAGGGTCGCCCAAATATTGGCGACTTTTTCATTTATATAAATCACAGGGTTTTCTGTGATTTTTTTATTAACAAAGGGGTTTGTTAAATCTGCCCTTTAACAACAAAACAGGAAAGGAGCTTGCTATGTTAAGAATCACAGCAATGCTAGTAATGCTTACAACATTGGTACTTGGTCAGAATTGGCAGCCAGTGTATGAATTATTTAACCCAGGTATAGGCGATCATTTCTATACTATGAATTTGTCTGAGGTTGAACAGGCAGTTAATAGTATGGGGTATAGCAATCATGGTATTAAATATAAATGGTCAACTGTATCATATGGAACAGGTGTACCAATTTATAGACTATGGCATGATAGTGATCATTTCTATACTACATCAATTGCAGAAAGGGATAATTGTATTAGTAATGGTTATACAGATGAAGGAGTGGTTGGTTATTTAAATCCTTCTTCATCTGGTAATTTTGTTCCATGGCATAGATATTATCATTCACAATGGGATGATCATGCTTATCCATCAGACGAGGATGATATTCAAGTTCTCGTTAATGCTGGTTATCAGTTTGAAGGAATTCATGGTTATGCCAAATCTTTAGCACCTGATGAGATTCCAAATGAGGCACCAAATTCTACTTGGACCTCTGAAGTGTTTAGTGAATATTTCTATGAAGAAATTCACTTTACATGGTCTGGTGTGGATGACAATACTGAGTCCGCAGATATTTGGTATCATATTCAATTAAGTGGAAATGGTTCTTTTGATTATTGGACACCCGATAATTACTTGAATTGTTGGCCCGGAATAGGTAATCATACATTAACCATAACAGCTAGAGATTTGGATGGCCTAGAAGATGAATCGCCTTTAATCCATAATTTCTCAACAGTTGGTAGGTCACCAGATGCACCGGTGAATCTCTCTACCTCTATAAGTAATAACCACATAATCCTTCATTGGGACTCTTTTGATGAAGAAGTGGTTGGTTTTACCATCTGGCGAGATTATGACATGGAAATGGCCAATTTACCCTCATCTAGTAGAGATTATGAAGATGATGGAGTGGAGATAGGTGGAATATATCGCTATGTTGTGGTTGCATATAATCATTATGGTTGGACAGAAAGTGAAGCAATATATGTTCAATTATTACCAGATGTGATTAATAATGCAGACAGGATAGATTATCCAGTTGGCTATCCAGACTTTGAGGCTAGTTGGTATGATGCGCAGAATTTTGGTTCTGTACTTGCTGACCCAGAATTATTCCACTCAGGCAATGACTTAAATAAGCTAAGTGGAGATATGGGTGAAATGATACATGCACCAGCAGATGGTACTATTGTTTATAAAAATAATGATGCTGCTGGTTGGGGCATATGCCTAATAACAAAACATGAATCTGAATATGGCACATCATTTTCATTTCCTGATGGTACTTTTCACGATAAGGTGTATTTTCTATATGCACATTTGGATGAGATAGTTAACTATGAGGATATTGAGATTAATCAGACAATAGTAGAAAGAGGTGAAGTTATTGCAACGCTTGGGAATTCTGGCAGTACAACTGGACCCCACTTACATATTGAGTGTTGGTCAGATATGCCAGATGGATATCCGCTGGGCTATGGATATTATACTAATTTACCAGATAATAAGTATGATGTTCTAGAGTTTATTTCCACTAATCGTGTCGTTGGTAATTCATATGATTTGTATGTTCATACATATGATGATGAATTTGAAGCACTGACAGATAATTGGGAGATAGTGCCTGGAGCTCAGGAAATGCAGCATTTGCCACTTGGATATAATAATTATCTATATGTGGCAGAAACAAATCAGAATGAGAGTTGTAGATGGACTCTTAATACTCAGCTTATTGGAGAGTATGAATTATCCATATATATTCCTAATCGTCACTATACTGAATCAAATGCACATTATGTATTACAGAGAGGAGGCTTTGAAGATTTGGATATATATGTGAACGGCTCTAATTACAGTAATGAGTGGGTGAGTGTTGGAAATTATTCTTTCAATAATAGTGAGAATAATTACTTATTGCTTTATTCAGGTAGTTCAGAGGCTCCTATTAAAGAAGTATCTGCAGATGCAATCCGTTTACATTTCTTAGGAGATGTAGGAGGTTTCTTATCTGTTTATGAATCACAAGAGATTCAGTTGTCCAATCTATATTGCTATCCTAATCCTTTCAATTCTACTGTTATGATCAATTACACATTAGCTGTATCAGGAGATGTAAATCTTTCTGTATACAATATATTGGGTCAAAAGATGGTAACTCTAGTAAATGAATATATTAGTGAAGGAGTAAGCAGTGTATATTGGCAAGCAGATAATTTACCTAGTGGGATATATTTGGTGGTTTTACGATATGGTGAGTTTAATCAAACCATTAAGGTCAATTATCTTCGTTAAATAATGCCCCCTCTATTAATTTAGAGGGGGTTTTTACATATTCAAATAACCTGCTATAATGCTCCTATGCAAGCAAAGATAATAACAAGCATAGATAATGCCAAAGTAAAGCAATTGAAGAAATTGCAGCTTAAAAAGTATCGTAAAGATATGCATATGTTTGTTGTGGAGAATTTAGCTATTATACACGATGCATTAAAAGATGGTCATAAATTTGAAGACTTATATATGACAGAGGAGTTTGTAGAAAATCATATACAGGTATTAGATCAAATATCTAAAAAAGCTGGTATTAAATCATATTTTCAGATGATAGATAAAATTAATAGAGCTTTTTCTAAATTAGACTCACCATCTGGAATAGCTGCTACATATAAGATGCGAGACATGGAACTTGCATTGGGTGAGACTTGTATATATTTGAATGGTATTAATGATCCAGGAAATTTGGGTACAATATTTAGATCGGCATTAGCATTTAATATTAAGAATATTATTGTAGATAGTAAGACGGTGGATATATATAATGCGAAAGTTATTAATGCAGCTAAGGATTCTTTCTTTAAACTAAACATTATTGAAGATATAGAAGGGGATTGGTTAAAAAATACAGACTTACCAATATATACTACTAGTTCACATAAGGGCAAATCTTTGAAAGAGTTTAAACCAGCAGAGAAATATTGCCTGGTTCTTGGTAGTGAGGCACATGGCATTAGTGAGGAAATAATGAAACTTGCTACAGAAAAAATAAAAATAGACATTAGTAAAAATATTGAATCATTGAATGTAGCATCGGCTGCTTCAATATTGTTTTATGAGTTAAATAAATAACTTTATTTATAATTATTCAAGCATGCATATGCTTGTTTTTTAATACTTACATAAATCTCCATTTTATGTTATAATTTATCTATTAAAAGGTAATTTCGCACAATCAACCCATGCTGAGAAACAAAAATAAAATAATTATTAAATTTGTGTCAATTTTAACTTATATTCATATTGAATCACGCGAGTTAATTGATTTTTTTATTACTATCCGTAGGTAGTAGTTTTTTATTTATGACAGATAATTTTGAATCAATACAAGAAGTTTGGCAATATGTGTCTGAACCTCTCTTATTAATAGATCATGAGGGTAAAGTAATACTTTGGAGCCTTGGTTGTGAGAAAGAGTTGGGATACAAAGCATCTGAAGTATTAACACGTGGTAAATGGAGGTTTATATTCGCTAGTGATGCAGATAGTGCTGTAATTATGAATGAAATGAGCCCAATTTTAGAAAAGACATTTAAAACTAATTTAAGAGATAAGGATAGAAAAGAGTTAATTGCAAAGATAAGTATTAAGGCACATAAGTTATTTACAGATAAGCAGCACTATTTTCTGGTACACATTGAAAATATATCACATAAAGATGCTATATCTAATGAACTTGGCAAGGCAAGACTTGAGGCTAAACAAAAAAGTTTAGCTATTAAGAAGGCAACAGATTTATTAAAAGATAAAGAGCGGCTACTTTTAAGAAATATGGCTGAAACAAAGAAACTTTATCAGCAAGTTAAGAAATCTGAGTCAGAATTGAAACAGAAAACAAGTGAACTTGAGGAAAAGGTTAAGGAATTAAATCGTTTTAATAGATTAATGATTGGTAGAGAATTAGAAATGGTAGAGCTTAAAAAGCAAATTAAAGAATTAAAATCTAAGAATAATTAATATATAAATATATGAGACGGCTTATTATTTTGTTTACAATAATATTTTCATCATTATTGTGGTGGGGAGTATATACAGTGGATAACAGCAATCAAAAGACTACGGTGAATTTTTTTCAGGACATGCAGAGAGATATTCTTCGGGTAGCTCAAAGTTCCTTAGATAATTGGTTTGATGAACAATTGCTACTATATCCTGATATGGATTTAAATAATTTGGGTCAAGAATACTATAGTCAGTTTTCTAGTCCTATATCTCCTGTAACATATGGAGATATTTTTGTTTTTAAAGATGGTATCCCTATTTTTGATAGTTATAGAATATTTACAGAAAAGTATCCTGATCAGACGATTAAGGAGTTTATGGAAATACAGGCAGAAACTTATGGTGCAGAGCATTATTATCAATTGGTAGATGAACTTACTAAAAATAGTGAAGGCCAGGGTTGGTGGATTTGGGATGCCCAGAGAAGAGGAGTAGAACCGGCATCATGGTTGCCATTAACTGTTAATGGTGAAACTTTTATGATTTTACTTACAACACCAGAAGAACTTGTCTATGATGTAGCATCTGTTTCACAGAATAAGCTATATTATGTATTTATTGCTAGTATTGCTAATATTTTACTAATATTAGTCTTTATTTTCCTTTACTATTGGCAAGAAAGAAAACTTATTGATGCACTAGCTGAATCTGGCTCTGAATCTAAATTGAAAGATATCAAGCATGAATTAGAAAAAGCTAAGATAGGGTTTGAAAGCAAGGCAGAAGAATTAAAGAAAGTTAATGAGGAATTAGAGTCAGCTATGAATTTATTAATTGATAAAGATTATAAGATTAATGAATTACAGGATAAATTAAAAGATAAATCAGTTTAATGGTAAAAAGGAGGCAAGGTAAAATACAGAATAGATTATTATTATGGTACATAATTGGATCGCTTGTACCGCTAATCTTTTTGAGTGTTGCAGTAATATTCTATCTTGCGCCAGTGACTTCTTGGTCAGGTCTTTTAGACCTTATTCAACATACATTATTAATACCATTGCTTGCTAGTTTTATTCTAATATTAACTCTTGCAATTATTATTCCTAAAGAGATTACAAAACCTATTAGTAAATTGCAGGCAGCTGTAGATAAAATGGTAAGGGGAGATAAAAATGTAATTGTAGATATAGACAGTAATGATGAATTAGCTGTTTTGGCAGAGGGTTTTAATAGAATGACTAAAGAAATTGTAAGTGCAAGAACTGGACTGGAGGCAGATGTAAAAAACAGAACTTCAGCACTTCTAAAGTCTAATAGTGAATTACAGGATTCTAAGACGGCAATGCTTAATATTTTAGAAGATGTCTAGGCAGAAAAATTTAAGGCAGAAGAACAACGGGCTAAAATTGAGGCAATTATTACCAGTATTGCTGATGGCGTTATTGTGGTAGATAAGAATGCAGATATTATTTTAGTTAATGAGCAGGTTAAAAAGCTTTTACAAATAACAGATAAGGTAATAGGTTTAAATATTTGTGATGCCGTAAAATTATACGGAGATGATGGTGTCCAAATAAGAATGGATATTATAAAGTTCTTAGATAGTAAGAAAAGTTTAGAGGTTTTCGATAGAACTTTAGTAGATAAAAATGGTAATCAGTATTTACAGATTAATTTAAGTAAATATAAGAATATTGGAGATAAGATAGTCGGTGCGATAATTGTTGTTAGAGATATTACACGTAATGTTGAAATAGATAAGATGAAATCTGAATTTGTTTCAGTTGCATCTCATCAATTACGTACACCACTTTCTGCGGTTCGTTGGTTTCTGGAGATGCTGCTTGAAGGAGATTTAGGTAAATTAAATGATGAACAGATAGATGTCCTTAAAGATGCCCTAGAGTCTAATTCAAGGATGATATCACTTGTTAATGACTTACTTAATGTGTCTAGGCTAGAAAGTGCTAAAATAAAGGTAGAGCCTATATTATTAAGCTTAAATTCACTACTTAAAACTGCACTTAAAGAAGCGACTGTTCTTGCTAAGGAAAAGAAGATAAAGATTAATATAGATGGAGTAGAGGATATTGCTAAGATAAAATTAGATAAATCCTTAATGAGCCAAATTTTACAGAATTTAATATCTAATGCTATTAAATATTCACCAAATGAAAGTGATGTAATAGTAACTTTGAAAACTATTGGAAATGAAGTTCAGTTTTCGGTAAAAGATAGTGGTTATGGTATTCCTCTTGGTGAACAGTCAAGAATTTTTGAAAAGTTTTTTAGAGCAGATAATGTTACACGCATGGAGACTGAAGGTACTGGTTTGGGATTATATATCTCCAAGATTGCAATGGAATTATCTGGTGGTAAAATATGGTTTGAATCAAAAGAGAAAAAAGGTTCAACATTCTATTTCTCTATACCACTTGAAGGCAGTAAACCAAAAGAAGGAAGCAGAAGCTTATCTCAAGTAACATTATAATAATTATAATTTAAATATATGCCAACAAAGAAGAATCAAAAAGTACTTGTCGTGGAGGATGATCATTTTTTAGCTAAGATTTATAAAATTAAATTAGCTAAGGAAAATATGGATGCCATAGTATGCTCAGATGGGGCAGAGGCTTTAGAATTAATTAAAAAAGAGAAACCAGCCCTTATTTTACTAGATATGGTATTACCCGGTATGAATGGGTTTGAAATACTCGAGCAATTAAGAAAAGATAAAAGTACTAAGAAAACTCCAGTTATTATTTTATCTAATTTAGGTCAAGATGCAGATATTGCTAAAGGTAAAGAATTAGGGGTAATTGATTACTTTGTTAAAAGTGATATTTCTATTCATGATGTAGTTAAAAAGATTAAAGAAAATTTAAATGGATAATGAAAAGGTAAAAAATATAATAATAGACACTGGGCTTGTAACAGAAGCTAAACTTTTGGAATTGGAAAAAAATGCTAAAGAGAAGAAAACTTCTCTGACAGTGCAGCTTATTAATGAAGGTATTTTATCTGATGAGTATTTAGGAGAATTAATAGCAGATAATTTTGGTTGGCGTTATATTAATTTAAAGAATACTGCTATTAAGGATGAGGTTTTAAAAACCATACCTGAACTAGTTGCAAAAAAACAGCAGGCAATACCTTTTGAGATTGAAGGCAATACTATTAAGGTAGCAATGAATGACCCAGATAATTTAGAGTTTATTCATCTACTGGAAAAAAAGAGTGGTAAATTTGTACAGCATTATTTTGCAACAGAAAGTGATATTAAAACAGCACTCGGCAGATATCGTAAATCAATTACAGAAGAGTTTGATGATATTATTCAGCAGAATGTTGAAGAAGCAAAGCAATCAGTAAAGGCAGAAGATTTACCAGTAGTTCGTATAGTAGATACAATTTTGCAATATGCCTATCAAAATGGAGCATCAGATGTACATATTGAACCCTATGAAGGTAAAAGTTTACTTAGATATAGAATAGATGGTCTTTTACATGATGTTATAGATTTACCAAAACGTGTACATGATTTATTAATAACTCGCATTAAAATATTGTCTCAATTAAGAATAGATGAGCATAGAGCAGCCCAAGATGGTAAGCTTCAATTTATGACTGAAGATGGTAGAGTAGATGTTCGTGTTTCAACTGTTCCAATAACAGAGGGTGAGAAAGTTGTTATGAGATTATTATCTGCTAAGAATAAACAATATAGATTAGAGGACTTAGGTTTTTCAGATAGTGATTTAAAGAAAGTTAATAATGCTATTAAAAGACCTCATGGCATGATACTTGCAACCGGTCCAACTGGTTCTGGTAAAACTACTACATTGTATGCTGTATTACAGATATTGAATAATAGAGATATTAATATTTCAACCATTGAAGATCCTGTTGAATATGATATGGAGGGTATTAATCAAATACAAGTTAATAATAAAACAAATTTAACCTTTGCTAATGGTTTGAGATCACTTTTAAGACAAGATCCAGATATCATTATGGTTGGAGAAATTAGAGACCCCGAAACTGCTAGCATAGCTGTTAATTCCGCCATGACTGGTCATTTGGTATTATCTACACTTCATACTAATGATGCTGCTACAACTATTCCTAGATTTGTAGATATGGGTATTGAACCATTCCTTGTCTCTTCTACAATAAATATTGCTATGGCACAAAGACTTGTTAGAAAGAATTGTGTTAAATGTTTAGCTAGTTATACAATTTCAAAAGCTGAACTAGCTAAGTCTTTTGATGCTAAAGTAATAGAGAAATCACTCGGTAATAAAAAGGAATATAGATTATATAAATCTAAAGGTTGTGAGGTTTGTCATAAGTCCGGATACAAGGGTAGAGTGGGACTTTATGAAATAATAGAAATGTCTAAAAGTATGAAGGAATTAATTATGAATAAAGCAAATGCAGATGAAATTAAAGCTTTAGCTATTAAAGAGGGTATGACGACAATGCTTGAGGATGGATTACTTAAAGTATCTAAAGGTATAACCACCATAGAAGAAGTCATGCGAGTATCTAAAGAGTAAATATGATTTTTACATACATTGTTACAAATAAAGAAAGTAAAATACAAAAAGGAGAGATTGAAGCTCCAGATAAAGCAACTGCTTTAATAGAACTTAAGAAGCAGGATTTTTTAATTGTTAGAGTAGATAAAAAAGTTAAGAGACAGGCAAAAGAGATATCTTTTGGTGGAGTGAAATTTATAGATAAGGTACTTGTTGCAAGACATTTAGCTATTATGATCAAGTCGGGTGTTAGTATGGCAGAAGCTTTAGATATTTTAGTAGATCAATCTTCAAATCCAAAACTTAAGACTGTATTGAAAGATGTTCTTAAGAATGTATTATCTGGACATACTTTATCTTCATCATTGGGAAAACATAATAAAATATTTTCAGAGCTCTTTATTAATATGGTAAAAATTGGTGAGACAAGTGGTACATTGGCAGAAACTTTAGATTATTTGGCAGAAGAGTTGGAAAAGAGTTATGCAATGAAGAAAAAGATTAAGGCTGCTGCTATTTACCCATCTATTATATTAATAGCTACACTTGGTCTTTCTTTTGTATTGGTATATTTTATATTGCCAAAAATGATTAAATTATTTGAAACATTAACAGTAGAATTACCAACTTCAACAAAGATATTAATAGGTATTGCGAATGCAGCAGAGAATCACGGTTTATTAATGCTAGTTATAATTGTAGCTGCTATTATTATTGTGACATATTTGCTTAAACAAGAATATGTAAAGAAATATACACATAGATTAATATTGAAGATGCCGGTATTTGGTCATATATCGCAGCAATTAAATTTAACTACTTTTAATAGAACACTTGGTACTTTATTAAAAAGTGGAGTACAAGTAGTTGAAGCTTTAACTATTACATCTGGTATTTTAAATAATAGAATGTATAGAGCACAAGTATTATTAATAGCAGATGAGGTTACCAGAGGCCTGTCTTTATCTGAATCATTATCTGCTAAATCTAATAAGCTATTTCCTAAGATGTCTACTAGATTATTACAAGTGGGTGAAAAAACTGGTGAGCTGGAGAATTCTTTAATATATTTGGGAGATTTCTATGGTAAAGAAGTAGATAATATTACTAAGAATTTATCTAATATTTTGGAACCATTACTATTAATTGTAATGGGTTTAATGGTTGGTTTTGTAGCTATTTCTATTATTCAGCCAGTTTATCAAATATCAGGTGGTTTAAGAAAATAATGTTTTTAAATATCAAACAAGGAGGATTTAGTATAGTGCAAGTATTATTGGTATTAGCTATTTTTTTAGTAATAGCAAGCATGGCAGTACCATCTTTGTATCAATTTCAAGTAGGAGCTCAAGTAGATACGGTAGCCGCTGAACTTGGTCAAAGTTTAAGGAGAGCACAATCTAGAGCTGTGGTTGGTTATGATAATACAAATTGGGGAGTATATTTTGAAGAGGGTGCTTATACTATATATTCTGGTAATGATTATAATACTAGAAATTCCGATAGAGATGAGAGATATCCATATTCTAATTCTGTATCAATTATAAATGATTTTTCAGATGAGATTGTTTTCACAAGAATTTCTGGACTACCTAGTTCTGAAGGAAGTATTACTTTAAGTAATAATATGAATTCAGATCAGTCTACTATAACTATTAATTCTTTAGGAGTAATTGAGTATAGATAAAATGATAAAGAAAATAAATAATAAAGGTTTTTCTTTAATTGAAGCTATTGTAGCTTTAGGAGTTTTTGCTTTACTTGCTGCAACTGTATCAAGTACAGCTGGCCTTGGTTATTTATCTGAGAAACAAAGCGGAGAAAGAATTATTGCTCAAAATTATTCAACGGAAGCTATAGAGGCTGTTAAAAGTATTCGTGAAAGGGGTTGGTCAGAACTTTTAATTGGCAATCATGGCCTAGATAAAACTAGCGGCTATTGGGAATTTAATGGTACAGAAGATATTATTGGAGACTATACTAGGCAAATTAGTATCGCATCTGTCTATAGAGATCAGGATGGTATTATTGTACCTGAAGTAGATGGTAATATAGATAATCATACTAAACTTATAACCGTAACTGTATCTTGGGCATTATCTCCTAGTACTAATAATGAGTTAATTATTAATACATATTTAACAAATTGGGAAAGTAAAGATTGGTCTCAAACAAATTGGTCAGGAGGAGATAATCAGTCAGAATATTTAGATGAAACTAAATTTTGGGAAGTGAGTGAAGGAATAGATACTGAAACTGTTGGAGAGGTTAAACTTGCTACGGTTGGTGCCATTCCTAGTCCTTATGCATTATTGATGCATATGGATGGTCCACGTTATATAGCTGCAGACATTATAGATAATAATAGTTTCAGCGATTATTCTGGAATAAGTCCAGATATTATTTGGCCAAATTGGACTGAAACAGGTTTGGGTTCAGAGACAGATAGTATTCCAGGGCAATTAGGACAAGCTGCTGAGATTAGTTTTGATTGGTGGCTAGGTCTTGGTGGTATAGAGCAAACATCTATCCCAGTAGAAGGGGATACTACTTATCAGATAGCTTTTTATCTTAAAGGAGATATCTCTTATTTCAGTTTTACAATTAAGGATGATGAAAATTATTATTTAAAGTCTGATGGAGATTGGAGTACTTGGTTCAGTACAAATTATGTAACTGCATCAGAGGATTGGACGCAGTTTAATACAAGCTTTACTACACGTAGTGGTGTTACAAGTATTGATTTGAGTCTATCAGGGCTTGCAACCAGTTCAGATCAATGGTTTGCAGTTGATGAAATTAGTTTGTCTAGAGAAGTAGTATATGACGATGGTCCATTTGGTAATCATGGTTATAAATTACCCGATGATAATGACGGACCAAATTACGAAACGGGAAATTTTGCAGATGCATTAGGTTTTGATGGAGCTGTGGGCATAGATAATGGTGATGCAGTTATTATTCCATCAGTAGATAGTTTAAATATAGTATCAGCTATTACACTAGAAGCTTGGATATATCCAGAAAATATTGGTAATGATGATAGAGAAATTGTAAACAAATGGTCTTGGACTAGTGGAGATTATAGATCTTATAGATTAACGGTAACCGGTGCGGATAAATTGGAATTTGCTTTAAGTAGCGATGGAGGCACGGGTAATGGTCATGAGTATACAGTTATAAGTGGTAGTAAAATAAATGTGAATGAATGGCAGCATGTGGTTGGCACATATAATGGTACAGAAATGAAAGTATATATTAATAGTAATGAAGAGGGCTCAACTTCATATAATGGTGGTATTTTTAATAGTGGTGAAAATAGTGATGTTATGATTGGTTCAATAGATAATAATTTAAATAATAATCATAGATTTGAGGGAATAATAGATGAAGTATCTATTGAGAGTATTGCATTAAGTGAGACAGAAGTTTTTGATCACTTTACAAACTCTCCATTAACTCCAGAGGCTATTATAACTTGGACATCACCAGTTCCAGAGGGAACATTTATGGTAGATAAGAAAGTTGCCGGAATGCATGTAATTGGTGATTATCTATATTTAGCATTACTTGATAAGAAAAGAGTAGAGATTTTTGATTTATCTACGAGTGCTACAGAACCAACTTCTTTAGGATTAATAATTACAACGGGTAAATCTGAGGATGTATTTACTTATGGTAATTATATTTATGTTATGACGGATAATGCTAGTCCTGGTTTGGAAATTTATCAATATACAAGTACGCCAATTGATGCTGTTTTTGTGGGAGATATAGACTTGGGTACAGCTCCAAGTGGTTTATGGATTGATGGAGATATTATGTATATCGCTTTGCAAGATAATGAGGTGGAAGTTTATAGTTTATTAGCAGATCCCCTTATACCAACATCTCTTGGTAGCTTTTCAACTGCTAGTAATACAACAGATATTACAATATATGCAGATTATGCTTATGTAAGCTTAGATAATGATATTCAAGCTATGCAAGTATTTGATATATCATTAGATCCTAGTAATCCAAGTTCAACAGATATTGTGGGTGCTATAGAAGCTCCAATTGGTATTACATCTAGAGAAGGATATTTATTCTTGGTAACTGGAGGAGCTAGTCGTAAAGTTCTTGTATATGATATTTATGAGATTCCAGCAAATCCTGCTGCAATAGGTGATTTAGATATTGCAGATAATGGTTGGGATATGGCAACCAGGGGAAGTTATTTATATATTGGTTTAGGTGGTAGTAGTAAAGGTGTTCAGGTTTTTGATATGACATTTATGCTTGCTGGAGGTGCTGGTCAGTCTAATTATGAAGTATATGGTAGTTTAGAATCTTCTGCTTTTGATACTACTTCAGCTTCAGGTTTTAATTTTATATCTTGGTCAGAGATGTTACCATCTGCCGAAGAAAATGTACGTGTGCAAATAAAGACAGCAGACACTTTACTTGGACTAGATTCTGCAATTTGGTCAGGTGCGAGTGGTAATGGAACATACTATGATGATGGTATTGAAAATATTATACCAATTATATCTAGTCATAATGGGGATAGGTATATAAAATATATGGTTCATTTATATGGCTCTGGTGATGATACTCCTGTTATGACAGATATTAATATTAATTACACTCCTTAAATGAAAAGAAATCAGTCAGGCTTAACTTTAATAGAGGTTATCATATATGTAACAATTGTTTCTATGATTTTAACTGTAGCTATATTTTTTGCTTGGGATGTAATTGGGGGACAGACTAAAAGTTATGTAATAACAGAAGTTAATCAAAATAGTAGATTTATTATTAGTACAATAAGTAAAGATATGCGTCAGGCTAATATTTTAAATTCAGTCTCAGAGACTGTTTTAGATATAGATTTACTTTCAGGAGATAATATTGTATATACCTTTGATGATTTAGCAAATACTATAAGTAGACAGGTAAATGCAGGAGATATAATAGTTTTAAATAGTGCTGTTGTAAATGTAGCTGGTATTTGGGAAGACCTTTCAACAGCACAAGCAAGTGCTATAGGACTGGATATAACAATTACATATAATTCAGAATCTGGTCATTCAGATTGGGAATCAACCATATCTACTTCAACTTCTTTTAATTTAAATTTACAATGATGAATCAACGAGGAATGATAGCATTAATATCTATATTGGTAATTAGTTCAGTGGTTCTTACTATTACTATTTCTTTGAGTTGGTATTCAACAGCAGAATTACAAATGTCTTGGTGGGCAAATAAGTCAGAGGTGGCTTATGAACTTGCTATATCATGTATGGAAGAGGGTTTAAATGATTTACGTTTAGACTGGACAAATGTAAGTAAAGAGCTATCAATTGATGGAGATTCATGTATAATTAGTATTGTAACAACTGTAAATGATGCTACAGTTATATCTACCGCTACTGTAGGAGATTTAACAAGATCAATTATTGCAGTAGTAGATGATTCTTTAGAATTTACTTCTTGGCAAGAAAATTAATGGCAAAATTAAACAGCTTTATAGCATTAGATGTCTCGGACAACTCTTTGCAGGTAATGGAATGCCAAAGAGATTTTTGGGGACGCTATATTATAAAAAAGATAAATAGACTTGCCCTTGAAAGAGGAACTATTGTTAATGGTGAGATTAAGAATGCAAATGCATTACTTAAAGCGATTAAGAAGCTTTTAAAAACAGCAAAGCCCTCTGCTATTAGTACTAATAATTGTTTCTTGTCTATTCCCGAGAATAAAGTCTTTACACATATATTTCATGTACCAATAGGATTAAAGAATGATGATATTGAAGATTTCTTACTTAATCAATCTGAAGGTATTATTCCTTTCAATAGAGAAACTGTTATTTCAGATTATGAAGTTGTTGAGGTGACAGCTAAAGAGAAGATAATATTTTATGCAGCAGCTCCTCAAAAGCTCGTAAATGATATTTTAGCTATTTTAAAGCAAGCAAAGCTTAATGTATTATTGATTGAATTAGAATCACTTAGTTCTGCTAGATCACTTCTTTCAAAAGCAGCCACTAAGGATGCTAATATGATAATAGATATTGGTGGTAATTTTTCTAATATTGCTATTTATGATAAGCAGGGTTTAAAGTTAACGGTAAGTATACCCCTAGCGGGTAATCAATTTACAAAAGAGATACGTTCTAAGACTAAATTGACAATCGCAAAGGCTACCGAATTGAAAATGAAAAAGGGTTTAACAAGTACTAATAAAAAAGGTGTTAAAGCTTTGCAGGATAGTTTAGATAAAATAATTGAAGAAATAGTGAGGTCAGCTAAATACTTTGAAGAAATATCAGGTCAAAAGATAAAAAAATTAATACTGGTTGGCGGATCTGCTAAAATGCCTGGAATTATTGAATATTTGACCGGCAAGACAGGACTTACTGTTGAGCTTGGTAATCCATGGCATAGATTAAAAAAGAGTCCAGAGGTTTTAAAATTATTCACCAAGAGACAAGGAATATTATATTCAACAGTAATGGGTTTAATGTTAAGGGGTAAGTATAAAGACTATAGGAAGGGAATTAATTTAATTCCAGCAGGGGACAAAAGGAAAAATATAATTCAATTAAGTAGTGGTAGTAAAGGAGATTGGGTAAAATATATTATATTTGCCGCGATTGTTATTGTCTTTGTTCTATTAATTGTTTTTAAGGATACTATCAGAGGAGATGAACCTATTGTCAAAGTAAAGCCTGCAAATATTATTGAACAATCTATACCAATGGTTATTAGTTATAATACAGAAGTAGATAAGGATTTAAATATTGGTAGAATTGGAGGAGAGATCATTGAACATATTGGTGAAGCAGTAATGCCATGGCAGGGTGTTACAACTGATCAATTAACTGTACTCGCAGATGATCATTTGGTTGTATATAATAATTCAGATGAAGACATGACGCTTATTGTAAGATCAAGGCTTGCCTTAGATGAGGAAATATATTATCTAGAGGAGCCATTACGTTTAACACCGGGTGAGTCAAAAGTTGTAAAGCTAATTGGAGATAATGGGGATATTGTATTAAAAGAAGGCATATATAAATTTATTGCTTTATCAGATCAAAGGCAGGAGTTAATATATGGTCAAAAGGAGAGTGAAGTACAAATTATACCACCAGAGCAAATTAGTCAGATAGATATTACTAGTATTATTCCTCTTCAAGAAAGTTTAAGACAAACAACCCAAGTTAATTCATATAATGAATTAGAAGATGGTATATATATGGATGAACCTATTAAATCTCAAGTTATGAATATTAAGTATATTAATATGGGAGATAAGCAAGTGGGTATAAAGATGACAGCATCTTATCAATGGCTTAAACTTAATAGAGATGACTTAGTAATAGTTGCTTCTAATAAATTAAATAATGCAGAAATTATAGAGAAATTAGACATGGCCGGATTTAAGGTAATGAAGCAATCTTTTAATGAAGCAGAACAAGTAGTTAATGTTGATGTAATGCTGTCAGTCTATTAATAGTATGAATTGTCAATATTGTAAAAAAATGCTATACTATTACTGTATAGATTTGAAATAGTCTAATTTATATATTTTAATTTGATTTAACTAATTTACTCTAGCATCTTTGGTGCTAACAGTAATAAAGAAAGTTTAACACCATGAATAAAGGTTTTACCTTGATTGAGTTGTTAATAGTAATTGGTATTATTGCTATTTTAGCAGCTTTAACATTCGTAGCGGTTGATCCTGCTACTCGTTTTGCAGAAGCAAGAAATGCTGAACGTTGGTCTGCTGCTAATTCAGTACTAAATGCAGTACTAAAATTCCAAGTAGACAATGATGGAACAATGCCAGCTGCTATTGATGCAGTTGCAGGAAGTTCTCAAGTTTTAGGAACAGCTGCTAGTGGTTGTGATGCAACATGTACAGCTGACACAACAGTTGCAGCTTGTGTAGATTTAAGTGCAGATTTGGTAACAACTTATCTGGCTGCTATCCCACAAGATCCTTCAACTGGTACTGCTGCTAATTCAGACTATTACCTCAATGTTGATGCTAATGGTCGTCTAAGCGTTGGTGCTTGTGATCCTGAACTATCTGAAACTATCGTAACTCAGAGATAATATATCTTGTTTATAGAAAGGCTCCTATTTTCAATAGGAGTCTTTTTTGTTATAATATACTTATGAAAAAGAAAATATTATGCATTGGTAGTGTATTACAAGAGATTATATACAATACAGATAATGCGGATGTTTTAACTCAGTATCAATCTGGAGGGAAGAATAAATATATTGCCTTTAATTTTGGATCTAAAATTTCAAGTAATGAAGTTTGGAGATCTTTTGGTGGTGGAGCTATGAATAGTTCTGCAACTTTTAAGTCTATGGGCATAATACCTATTCCGATTTCTATTGTCGGTGAAGATCTTATGGGAAGTGCTATTCAAAGATATTTAAGTAAATCTGGTATTAGCACTAAATATATTAAGAGTAATAATGCAGCAAGTACGGCTTTTAGCTTTATATTAAATTTACCAAAAGCTTCAGAACATATTATTTTAGTATCACAAGGTATATTAAAGGATTTTAAATTTAGTGACTATTCTTTAGCTAGAGAAAAAGCAGATTGGATATATTTAACATCATTAAGAGGTCAATATTCAGCATATAATATTCGTTTAATATTCAATTTGGTAAAAAAGAAGAAATTCAAAGTATTTTGGAATCCAGGACAACAGCAAATTGAGAATTTTAATATTTATACAAAATATTTAGGACAAGTAGATATGCTTTCAGTAAATGTTGATGAAGCAAAAGATATTAATAAGAAACTTAAACTAGGGGCATATTCTGCAGTAAAGTTTGCCAATAAAATGCTTGAATTTGGCTGCAAACATATATTAATTACAGGAGATAAAAAAGGTGTTAGCTATTTTAGTGGGCAGGAGAAATATATACAAGCAGCCAAGAAAGTTAAGGTTATAAATACTACTGGTGCAGGAGATGCTTTCAATGCAGGTTTTTTAAGTGCATTTATGTATAATGAAGACATTGAATCAGCTTTAGAATTTGGAGTCCGCAATGCAACAGCAGTATTACAAACAATGGGGGCTCATGAAGGAGTATTAAAGAAAAAAGACTTATGAAAGAAGTATTAATAGAAGTGTCAGCTAGACATTTACATGTATCTAAAGAAGATTTTGTAACTTTATTCGGTAAAGAAGATTTAACTAAGTTTAAAGATATATCTCAACCAAAACATTTTGCAGCAGAGGAAACTGTATCTTTAGTTGGACCTAAGAATAAAATAGAGAATGTTCGTATCTTAGGACCTTTTAGAGAGCAGACGCAAATTGAACTTTCTAAAACAGACTGTTATTTTTTAGGAATAGAAGCACCACTTCGCTTATCCGGAGATTTAAAGAGTTCAGGAAAGATAAAAGTAATTGGTCCAGCAGGGGAGATTGATCTTCAATCTGGCGTTATTGTAGCACTTAGACATTTACATATATCTACAGAGAAAGCGAAAGAATGGAATTTAGAACAGGGTCAAAGTATAAGTATAAAAGTTGGGGATGGAGATAAGGGAGATATTAAAGATATGATCTTCGATGAAATAATTGTAAGATCAGGTGATGGATATAATACTTCATGTCATATAGATACAGATGAGGCTAATGCAGCTAATATTAATAAATCAACAATGGGAGTAATAATAGAATAATGAATAAATATATATTAACTTTAAATGCGGGTAGTGCTACTTTGAAGGTAGCTATTTTTTCTGCAGACTTAAAACCAATTTTAACAGCACAAGTCGAAAAGATAGGACAAGCTGGTAGTATGCAAGCGTA
>FLOH01001470.1_pt1 | contig 36854 bp, 36 predicted proteins | sample 756751 | NCBI WGS metagenome assembly FLOH01 (sample SAMEA4026879, study PRJEB14308) | marine metagenome | biome: coastal water; material: water | depth 74 m
CGCCGTCTCGAATATCGAGATCGGTGAGGGAGGATTCTCGATCGACGAGGCCAACCAGCTGCTCCGCGGTCTGCGTGGCCTCGACATCGTCGGTGCTGATGTCGTCTGTTTGATGCCGACTAAAGACCTACCGAACAACCAGACAGCGATGGTGGCAGGGCATGTTGCCTTTGAGCAGGTCTCGTTGATCGCTGATCGGCTCAGCTCCGCCAGCAGCTAGGCCTGGGGGTGTCCGTGTCACCCGTCCGAACTAGCGCGCGGCGAGCTCGGGGCGCACGTACTGCCCGTGCGTGAGTCCGACGGCGCCAAGACAAAGCTCGGCCGTCGCCGGGTTTGTGGCAAGCGGAATGTTGTGGACATCGCAGACCTTCATCAGGGCTTGAATGTCGGGATCGTGCGGGTGGGCCGTTAGTGGATCGCGGAGGAAGACGACGAGGTCGAGCTGCTCTTCGGCGACGAGCGCGCCGATTTGCAGGTCGCCGCCAAGTGGGCCGGACATCAGGCAATGGACGTTGAGGTCGAACTGCTCGTTGAGCAGGCTGCCCGTGGTGGCGGTGGCGACGAGGCGGCTGGTGCGCAGCACGCTCTGATGGCGGTCGACGAGTTCGAGCATTGCTGTCTTGGCACCGTCGTGCGCGACGAGTGCGATGCGTTGCGGGGTTCGTGTGTTCATGCCGTCAACGTACCCCTTCCGCGTTGCGAATCTTGGGGTGTCTCCGAATCCACACCAGATCAATACCGAACACGTTTCGACGTGGTGGCCGCGTCCGACGGCGCGTGGCTGGTCGGACGCGGCTGGTCGTGCTACGTTAGCGCTTCTTGATGGCGATACGGTCCCAATCGGACCAATCTGTACCGTCCGAGAAGCGGACGTAGACGTAGCGGAGGCTGGTCGGCTGGTTCTTGATCGACAGCCTGTTGACAAACGCCCGTGTCTTCGACGATTTGCGGATCCGCAACTGGAGCCGGTCGGCGTCGCCCGTCATGGTCAGCTTGATGCGCGATCCGATCCGGGTGGCGCGGGTGGAGATGTCATCGAGCGCGATTTCGTCGGTGGCCTCTGGGCTGGGTGTGCTGTCCGTTGGTGGCGCTGGGTCGCTAATGGGTGCTGCTGGGTCGCCCACGGGTGCTGCCGGGTCGCCGACGGGTGCCGCTGGTGGGGCAATCACGAATGGCGCTCGGCGACCGGGCACGGTGATCTCGACACAGTCGGTGGCGAGGCCGTTGAGGAGTGGCGAGCCGAAGGTCCAGCCCATCTCAGTCTGATCGCTGTCGAGCCGAGCAACCTGCTCAAGCGAACCGTCGACTCCGTCGCGCTCGAGTGTGGCGACGCGCTCGTAGTGCTCAGCGTCCACGCTCGTGTCGGTGCGGATGGCCCAGTAGCCGTCACGCCAGTAGTGGCGGCTCTCGCTGTTGTACCACTGTGCGGGGACCCAGACCCACGAGGTGCGCGTCGAGGTGATGTCGCGCGAGGCGATCGTGACGTCGATCTCGCCCGTGTTGCACGAACCGTCGGGGAGTCCAGTACCAAACGAGATGTAGACGTTGCCGCGTCCAGGTACCTGGAAGTAGTTGAGGTCGATCGCGAGCGTCTTGGCGCGATTGTCGTACGCGGCCGAGAATTTGTCGACGTCGTTGGGGTTGAAGCCGCCGGCGAAACTGGGGGTCGTGGTACGTTCGAACTCGCCGGAGATCGACCAGTCGCCGGGGTACGCCTGTGCGGCTGGAGCGACCGCCAAGACGGCCAAGCTGACAGCGCCGATGATGACGTTGCGGGCGCGAAGGGTGGAGCGGGACATCGTGTCCTCCTGAAGACGGTGGTCAGGCATCTGCCCGACACCTGTGACGACGTCGGCGGGTCGAGAATCTGACGCGGCGTCTCGCTTTCGTGTCAGCCCACTGTGTATGGTCATCAGCGATGGGACGCTTCCGCACCGGACTACGCATGGCTGGCGCAAGCTGGCGGGTCGTGCGCACGGAGAAGAGCCTGCTGGCGTTTCCGGTGCTAGCGGCCGCCTTTGGTCTGGGCTACGCGATCTTGATCGTCGCGCCGCTGGGTCTGATCGGGTTTGTGGCATTTGGTGAGAACACGATTCTTGGCTGGGTCCTGCTGGCCATCGCCTTGCTCGGCATGAACATCGGCGCCACCTTTTTTGGTGTTGCAGCAGCCTCGAATGCCTCTCGAGTGCTCAATGGCGAAGATCCGAAACTTGGCGACGGGATTCGCGTTGCGCGCTCGCGCCTGAAGGTGATTATTCAGTGGGGTGTCGTCTCGGCCACGGTGGGCGTCGTCTTGCAGATGATCAGCGATCGTGCCGGCGGACTTGGCGGCGTGCTCTTGCAGGTGATTGGAGGTGCAGCGTGGAGCATCGCCAGCTTCTTCGTCTTGCCCGTTTTGGCGTTCGAAGGTGTCGGTCCCTTCGATGCCATCAAGAAGTCGCTCAGCATCGTGCGTGAGAAGTGGGGCGTGTCGCTCATCGGCGGTGCGGTCGTCAGCCTGGTTCCTGGTTTGATTGCCTTCGCCGGCATCGGCGTGGCTGCGTTGGGAGTCTTCGTGGGGCTCGGTGGCTTGTGGGCGGTGGGTGCGCCGTTGATCGCGATCGGCGTGGTCGTGCTCATCGCGGCGATCACGGTTGGCCAGATCTTGCATGCAGTCTTCACGGTCGTCGTCTATCGCTACGCGACCGCGGGAGTCACGCCCGAAGGGTTTTCGGCTGACGATCTCGACGCCGTTTTTCGAGCGAAGAAACAGCGCCGCTAAGACGCCTCGTGGGCGGCGTTTCTGAGCCGTTTCTCAGGATTCAGATTCCTCTCAGGTTTGTCGTGCATGGTCTGGTCTGTCGATCAGGAGATCGGCACCGACCTTTTCATAGGAGCACGTCATGAATCTGAACCGCCGCAACATCATCGCCCTTGTCGGAGTGACCGCCAGCTTGGCGCTGCCGGTTGCCGCGATGGCACACTCCGCCACGAACGCGTCTTCGTCGACCACGTCGACGACCTCGACTCAGTCTCGTGCCGTTCATCCCCGGATCAACTTTGCTGCAATCGCAACGGAGCTGAAGCTGACGACCGAGCAGGTCCAAACGGCCTTCCGTGAGAACCGCCCCCCAAAGACGGGTACGCGTCCGACGCAGGCTCAGAAGGATGCTGCGATCACGGCAACTGCCGCCGCGCTTGGTGTCGAGACCGCCACGCTAAAGAGCCTGGTCACTGAGTACGGTGGTGGCGCAGCGCAGGCAGGCCCTAAGGGTCCTAAGGCTGCCGCGATTGCCGCACAGCTTGGCCTCAGCACCGCGGTTGTCACCAAGGCGATCGACGACGCGCACGTCACCAATCCTAAGCCGCAGGGTCGTCCCACGGAGGCTCAGCGCAATGCCTTCGAGACGGCCGTGGCCGCAAACCTTGGTCTCTCGAAGGACACGGTCTCTGCTGCGTTCGCTGCCGTCAAGGCCGCGCACAAGGCCGCCAAGGCCTCGTAGTACCACCACGCGGGAGGGTGTCCCGACAACTGCACCCGAGCACGATCCTCCTAGGAAGGAAAACGGCCCCCCGGGAAACCGGGGGGCCGTTCTGTCATGCGCTGGAGAGGACTTGAACCTCCACGCCCTTGCGGGCACAAGGCCCTCAACCTTGCGCGTCTACCAATTCCGCCACCAGCGCGTGCCCGCGGATGGTAAACGAACCGGGTAGGTCGCCGCGCTAGGACATCGCTTTTAGGCCAGTCGACAATCCGACTTGCGAACACGTGTTCGGTGTGTCATAGTTCGGTACGAACACTCGTTCGATTGGAGTCCACGCATGGCACTCACGAAGCGTCAACAACAAGTCCTCGACGTCGTCGAGCAGTACATGGAAGAGAACGGCTACCCGCCGACCGTGCGCGAGATTGGCGACGCGGTCGGGCTGGCGTCGCCGTCGACGGTGCACGCACACCTTAAGGCGCTTGAGTTGAGTGGTGATCTTCGACGCGATGCGACGAAGCCACGCGCGATTGATCTTGGCGAGCGGCGTGCAGCCCGCATCGCGCAGCACGCCGAGGCGGCCGAACGTGCGGGCGTACGGATGCTGCCGATGCTGGGCAGTATTGCCGCGGGTTCGCCGATCTTGGCCGAGCAAAACATCGAGGAGCACATCGCCGTGCCCGAGCAGATTACGAGCAGCGGCGAGAATTTTCTGCTCAAGGTCCGTGGCGAGTCGATGATCAACGCGGGAATTCTCGACGGCGACACCGTGGTCGTTCGTCGGCAAGAGGATTGCGCCGATGGCGAGATTGTTGCCTGCCTCGTCGATGGCGAAGAGGCGACTGTTAAGCGCTTGCGGCGCATCGACGGTCGCGTACGTCTGGACCCAGAAAATGATCAACTTGAGCCATTCTTCCCCGACGATGTCCGCGTGATGGGCCTTGTTGTGGGCGTCTTTAGGAGGATGTAAGCAATGCTTTTACTTGATATGCACTCCCTAGCACCAGCCACCACCACCTTGGACGAGCTTCTCGCCTCGTGGGCCTCGCACGATCACACGACGACCGAAGGTACCTGCGTCGTCTGTGAAGGCGAGACCTTCCGGGTCGAGTTACGAGGCGGCCTGCGCGCCTGGGCCTGCCGCGAATGCGGCTCTGTGCTCGAAGACGAGCCTGCTGTTCTGACGCTCTAGCGTCGTCCGTTGCCGCCGAGGCGGCGAAGCAAGAGATGACATCTGCCGACCGATTCGGCAGTATTTCCTCAACGTGCTCTCCACCGACACTCTTCTGCTGACGCGCGCACAGCGCGATCTCTACGCCGAACTCGATGGTGATACCGTCGACGATCTCGAGCGGTTTGCCACTGTGCTCGTGGCACGTGTCGTGATCCTCGTGCGGCATCGGTGTGTGCGTGGCAAAGACCGCGACGTCACGCTCGAGTACGCCGAGAGCCTCTATGGCCGGATTGTGGAGGCCCCCCGTGGCGATCAGACACGGGCAGCAATTTGGAGCCTGGTCGAGTGGCTGACACGCTGGCCCTGGGGGCCCGGTGCGTACGGCGCGATCGATCGGCTGGTCGTGGCAGGTGCGATCGTCGACGAGCTCGCGCGCGACTCGGCGCGATGATCACTTTCGTGCTTGCGGGGTTCGTGGGCTATGCCTGCGGGTGTATTCCGTTCGCAAACCTCGTCGCACGGCGCCACGGCGTTGCGGACCTGCGGAGTGTCGGTGACCGCAACCCCGGCTATTGGAATGCGCGCCAGCGTCTCGGAATCCGCTCGGCGCTGCCGGTCCTCGTCCTCGATGGGGCTAAGGGTGTGGCCGGTGCCGCCGCGGGCTTGATGATCGCGGGCATCTGGGGTGGTGTGATCGGCTGGACGGCTGCGATCGTTGGGCACATGTTTCCGGTCACGATGCGCTTCCGAGGTGGTCGCGGAATCCTCTGTTTTGCGGGCGGTGCGATCGTGATCGTGCCGCTGGCCTGTGCTGTCGCGATCGTGGCCTTGCTGATTGTGCGCTGGCGTTGGGACTTTGCGCGTGCCATTCAGGTCGCACTGATCGCAGCACCATTTGCGACGTGGATCATCTACGGCGCTGAGATCGAATTGTTTGCGATAGTCGCGCTATTGGTGCTGATCGGCGCTCGTTCAGGGCTGGCCGATCTAGCGCTCAAACGCGCAGGCATCGATAAGCATCAGCCCGATTGATCGTACGAGCGCCCGCGCCAGGTTCGATTTGGGCGTACGGCCGACATGATCAGACGCAGCACAGCGGCGCCATCGGCGAGCGGGGCAAGCCAATACGTCCAACCGGGGCGCTCGTAGTTTGGACGCAGGACAATCTGGAACATAAGTCGAACCGCGAGCAGCACGAGTGCGGGAATTGCGATCAGCAGATTCTGGGTGAGGATCGCGGCCACAACCATCCAGGGTGGCAAGGCGAGAGCAAAGAAGAGCACGACGCTATCGACAAACTGTTCGCGACCCGACGCGACACCCGGCAGGGCAATCGAGCGACCCCACTCGCGCCATGCCTCGCGGGTGGAGGCATGCATGTCCACAAGGAGCAGCGGTGCCGCGTTCGCCATCCCGAGCTTCCACCCAGACCGCACGAGGTGTCGGGCGAGCGCGACGTCCTCCGTCATGTTGGCGGCAACTGGCTCCCAACCGCCGGCCAACCGAAAGCGCGCAGTCGGCACCAGCAGGCACTGACCATTCGCGATGATTCGCGTCGTCGTGACGGGTGCAGCCGTCGGCGGACCGAAGCGGTACACGAGGGTAGCGAGCAGAGCTGGGTGCAGCATTGCCTCGCCGGCAGTATCAACCGCGAAGCGCGGGCCGGCAGAGACGACGTCATAGCCGTGCTCCTCAGCCGTCTGCAATAGGGCATCCGGCAGGACCGGGTCGGGACAGGTGTCGGCGTCGAGACACAGAGTCCAAGGCGCCTCAGCAAGCTGGAGCCCTTGCTGGAGCGCGTGTTGCTTGCCGACCCAGCCACGCTTTCGTTTTTTGCCACGCACGACGCGGATGCGCGGATCCAGCGCAGTAAATTCGGCGACAATTGAGGCCGTCTTGTCCTTAGAGCGATCGTCGATCACGATCACTTCCCGCACGGTGCTCGTGGTCTGCGCGAGGGCTGTCAGCAGCGGGCGAATGCGGTCTGCCTCATTCCTCGCCGGAATTACGATGCTGATCGAACCAGGGCGGGCGGTGTGACCTGAACGCAGTGGTTTGGGGCGATCTTTGCCACGCGTGAGGCGCGCTAGAACGATGACCGCAGCGACTGCTTCGGCAGCAGCCAAGAGGTACAACACGATCATGTCGCCGTGGTGAGCCCTGCGAGCGGATCGACGCCGCCCCACGTGCCCTCGCTCGACACCGGTCGAAAGCGTGCGAACAGCTCTTCGGAATACCAGCGCTCGTCGGTGCGGCGCCGCATGGCCTCACGATGGGCGGCCGTACCGTAGGCAAACTCGCGCATCGACGCCTGAGATTTCCAAAGCGTGAGCGTTCCCTGATGGACAACGGGCGATTCGCCGAAGCCCACGCTACGAAGGAGCCCGTGTGCTCGCGCCAGATCAAGGTCGATGGCGGGTACGGCGCTATGAAAACTCTTGGTGTGTCGGGCGCGGAGCGTCGCTCGGGTAATCACAGCGCAGGGACCATCCTCAGGTGTGTCCTCTGCGGCGGTAAAGGGATTTGTACCGCCCCATTCGCCGACCGACTTAATCGGAATCATCCGCATGGTCCAGACCTCACTGGCGTGTTCGCGCCAGCGGGCTGCGATCGGCGACTCGGCGAGAAACTCGTCGAGGTGCTCCTCGTTGTCCCAACAGGCGATCAGGCCCCAGCGCAGGAGGTCGGGCTTCCAGGCCAAGGAGCGCCCTTGGGCCGTGCCGATCATGCGACGAAAGCCGAGCCCGGGCGTGGACCGCAGATCGGGTCGATCGAGGCCCATCCGCCCAAATGCCCAACGTCGCTTCGCAGGCGGGTAGGAGATCAGCGAGACAGATACGAGCATGCAGTAAGGGTATCGCGGTAGCAGCATCGCTGGCTCGCAGGTGTTGCGGAGGGACGAGAAAGGCCGACGCCCCCGCCGGTGGGCGGGGGCGTCGCGGTTGCAGATCGATACGCCGGATTCTGTCGAGGGGGACCATCTATCTAGGCGACCCGTTGCCGGGCCGCTCGAGCCGCCTACCCGGGATTCTGCGAGCCGCATCATCATCCCTGTTTGGCGTTGCACCGCGTGGGGCTTGCCAAGCCGACTCCGTCACCGGAGTCGCTGGTGCGCTCTTACCGCACCGTTTCACCCTTACCCAACCGAGGCTGGGCGGTCTATTTTCTGTGGCGCTCTGCCGTCGGGTTACCCCGCCTAGGCGTTACCTAGCACGCTGCTCTGTGGTGTCCGGACGTTCCTCCCGGTCTCCGAGGAGACCCGGCGGTCCCCTGATCTGCAGGCGAGATCGTATCGGATGTCGCCAATTTTAGGCCGGAGTCGTGGTACAACAGCCGCAGCAGACTGTGGAGGAGTACGTGATGGCGATCGAGAACCCGTTTTATACACCCGAGGTCCACGGACCGTACGAGCGGCACTCACTCGGCGATTTTCCACTCGACGAGGGTGGTGTCCTGCCCGACCTACAACTCGCCTACACGACGGTCGGAACACTCAACGAGGCGCGAGATAACGCGATCTTGATACCCACGTGGTACTCGGGCACGCACGAGGTAATGCAGCGGGTCTACGTCGGCCCCGAGCGTGCGCTCGATCCCAATCGGTACTTCATCATCATCGTCAATCAGATCGGCAATGGACTCTCGTCGTCGCCCCACAATGTCAACGGTGCGCAGGCAGGACCAAACTTTCCCAAAATTCGCATCAGCGACGACGTGCGCGCGCAGGAGCGGCTGTTGCGCGAGCTCTTTGGGATTGAGCGTCTTGCTCTTGTGGTGGGTGGTTCGATGGGGGCGCAGCAGGTCTGGGAGTGGGCCGTGCGCTTTCCAGAGATGGTGCGTCGAGCTGCTCCGATCGCGGGCACGGCTCAGAACACACCTCACGATTTTCTCTATACCCAAAACCTGATCGACGCGATCACGCACGATCCCGGTTGGAACAATGGTGCCTATGCGGACCCCTCTGAGGTTGTCTCCGGCCTCCGTCTCCATGGGCGCTTCGCTGCCGTGATGGGCTGGTCGACGGAGTGGTTCAAGCAGGAACATTGGCGTCGCACAGGCGATTTTGCCACGCTCGAAGACTTTCAGCGCGAATTCACCGAGGGCTACCACGAGCCACTCGACCCCAACTCGCTCCTGTCAATGGCGTGGAAGTGGCAGCGCTCGGATGTGGCGCGCAACACCGATGGTGATCTGCAGGCTGCGCTCGGGCGCATCACCGCCACCGTGTTTGCGATGCCGATTAGTGAGGACATGTTCTTCCCACCACGCGACGTGGCATATGAGATTGCGATGGTGCCGCACGGCGAGCTGCGTGTGATCGAATCGATCGACGGGCACATGGGGTTGATGGCGACCGATCCGGGGTACCTGCCCCAGGTTGAGGCGAACCTGCGCGAGTTGCTGGCGATCGACCGGTAGAGCATGCGAAGCGGTCGCCTGAACAGCTGGCGCGTGCACTTCTGTTGATCGGTCAGGTCGGCTCTAACAAGACGGCGAGGTTGCACGAGATCGAGGCGATCCTTGATCAATCCGGGACCCCGAATGCGATCGTCGATCTCGACTGGTTGGCGTGGACGACGCCTGCACCGACCTCGACGGCAACCGTGCATGAGCTACTGGTCGCCAACCTTGCCGCGGTCTGGTAGACATTTCATGCCGCGCGCATCGGACACATCGCTGCCGCACGCATGCTCAGTGATCCGGTGGAAATCGCTGGTGTCCGCGGAACGCTACGTGGGTGTGAGACAACCGTGGTCGGAACTGCCAGTCGACCCGGACGTGCTTGAGCAGCGGGTTCGTCAGTGGGACCGTGGTGTCCAGCTTGCTGAACGTCTTGCTTTCCTCGACGCGTACTACGCGGAGGGGGCTGAGGCGCAAGTCGATGCTGTCATCGATGTAGATGACCGGTCTCCCGCGCAGGCGGCGCGAGACGTACTGGGCGTCGCCGGCGGGTAGCCAGCGACGCCCGTGTCGTTCTAGTCTTCGACGATCGTGACCGTCATGGTGATCGGCTCGCTCGGCATGTCGCGACCATCGCGGTCGACAGCGGAGATCGCGTCAGCAATATCGAGACCCTCAATGACGTTGCCAAAGACGGTGTGCTTGCCCTTTAGCCAGTTGCAGTCGGGGGCCGTCACGATGAAGAACTGCGAGCCGTTGGTGTTCGGCCCGGCGTTTGCCATCGCGAGCTTGCCGCGGTCGACGTCGTGGGAGTTCTGCTCGTCCTCGAACTTGTAGCCCGGACCACCCGTGCCCGTGCCGTCCGGGCAGCCGCCCTGGACCATGAAGTCGGGGATGACACGGTGGAAGATCAGGCCGTCGTAAAAGCCTTCACCGGCGAGCTTGGTGAAGTTCTCCACGGTCTTGGGGGCATCATCGGCGTAGAGCTCGATGACGATGGTTCCCATACTGGTCTCCATATTGGCGCGAGTTGCCACTGCGGGCCTTTCATTCGAAGGTGAGATAGCAGCGTAGTGGGGTCGAGGCCACAGAGGAGCAGACAACCGGTCACACTTCAACTACATGTTTCGTTACGCCTCTCATCTCGCCCACGACGCTGATCCAGAGACGGCTGTCAACCGTGCCGCCGATCAGGTCGAAACGGCTCTTGGGGGAACCGAACCAACACTGGTTATCGTGCTGGCCTCCGATCTATTTCGCGACGAGGCAGACGCGGTACGTCGCGCCGTGGTTCGTCGTTTTCCCGCGGCTGAGGTGGCGGGTGCGGTGATTCCTGGTGGCGTGATTGGTGTCAACGAGGAGACCGAGCAGGAGGCCGCGATTAGTCTCTGGGCCGGCGTACTCCCACCTGATCAGATCGAAGTGATCGAGCTGGAAGATGCCAACGACCTGCCAGCTGGTGCTGGTGTGGTTGTGATTTTTGCGGATCCATTTACGGCACCAACCGATCGCTTTCTCCACACGGCGGATCTGCGTGGCATCAGCCTAGTGGGTGGTTTTACCGGTGGAAGTGCACCCGGCGCTGCTCGCCTGATTACCGCAGAGCGCATCCTGACTGAGGGCGCAATTGGCATTCGTATCGATGTGCCAGGAGTCGCAACGATCGTCTCGCAGGGTGCGAGGCCGATTGGTGGCGACCTCGTGGTGACAGCAGCGGAGCGCAACGTCGTGCTGGAGCTGGCAAGTAAGCCTGCGGTCGAGCAACTCCATGCCGTCTTGGGTGCGCTCGATCCAGAAGATCTCCACCTCGCCCGCGTTGGGTTGATGGCAGGAATCGTGATCGACGAGAACCGACCCGACTACGACGTCGGCGATTTTCTAGTGCGAGGCCTGTTGGGTATTGAGGCCGGCAGTGGTGGCCTCGCGATTGCGGCGGAGCCGCGGGTGGGGCAGACCTTTCGGTTTCATGTGCGCGATGGGACTGGTGCCGACGCAGATCTCCGGCGGGTGATTGGCCTTGCCAACCCAAACGTCGGTGCCGCATTGATTTTTGCCTGCACCGGCAGGGGGCGCCGCATGTTTGACCAGCAGCACCACGATGCTGGGGTCATCGCCGAACTTCTCAACGTTCCGCTAGCGGGCGGTTTTTGCCAAGGTGAGCTTGGGCCAATCGCCGGTACAAATCATGTTCACGCCTTCACGGCGACGATGGTCACCTTTCCGCTCTAGTTCTGCGGCTGGATGCGTCGTCGCACCGTGTATTTGCGCACCCACGCGGGTACCTGTCCGTCCACTCGATATCTCTATTTTATGTAAGATTCAAGGTATAGCGGTGGAGACACCCCTTCCTATTCAAATTCCACATCGAAAAGGTTTCAATTCTATGCCCTCCACGGAACAAGCTGCACTAGCACTACCAGGGTTTCTTGAGTCGGTGCGCGTCGCTGACCGAGCACTATTGGACGTGGCTCGAACCCACCGCCTCCGTCCGATGGAGGCGTATCTGATGCTGATCTTGCTAGACGAAGACGGACCTGTCAGCACGGCTCAGATTGCTGCGCGAATCGCGGCATCGTCGAGTCAGGCGAAGCAGCTGGCACTAGCGCTCCAATTGCGCGGCCTGATCACACGGCGTGATCGCACTGGGTTGACGGAGTTGACGAGTGAGGGGCGCCAAGAGGCGAATGGGCTTTCCGTTGAGGTTGTCGAGGCTCTGCAGCAGCGCCTCAGCCCGCTGGGTACGGTCAAGGCTCTCGAGGCCGTGATCGCCTAAGCGGCAAGGGCTGCGCGCGCCGCAGCCTCGAGTTCGCTCTGGGTGACCGCACCCTCGAACTTTGCGGTGATGACTCCTTGGGCGTTGACAACGAAGACCCATGGCTCGGTTGGTAGTGCCCAGGCCAACACCCACGGTGCCGCTCCCTTGGAGGGGTTGAGGTCGGTGAAGATCTCGGCGTGGACGAACGCCATCTCGGTTCCTTGCAGATCACGCTGGACGTTCTTGACGATGTCGACGATAGGTCCGCAGATGCGACTCGTGCAGAACCGTGGAGTGGCGAAGGCAACGACAAAGGGTCGCTGTGCAGCTAGGAGATCCGGGATCGAGTCGTTGAGGAGCGTCAGGTCGAGCGGCCGGGCCGTGCTGATCTTGGTGCCATCTCCGCCGACATCCTTGAGTGTCGGCGTGCGTGCTGTCGGGGCAGCCGCGCCAACGGCCGGTGTGGCCTCCTGCGGCAAGACAGTGAATTGATTCGAAGCCGCAACGGTCTTGCCCGCCACCATCATCGTGACGACGGCTGTCCAGGCACCGGCAGCCGGCAATGGCACATCGGCGGCAACCATGATCGAGTCCGCGTCAGCCCGATCGAAGGTGACGCCCTTGCCGGCGAGTGAGAGCTGCTTAACCGGGTACGGACCGAGCGCCGCGGACGTTGCCGTGGCACCGAGGTAGAGCTGAGCCGTGCCGTCGTCGGGCTTGAGGATCTTGCCGTCTTTCTGGAAGACCTGAAAGGGGATCCGAATCGTCTTGCCTGTGGCAAAGTCCGTGCCGCCGAGCACGATCAGATTCGATGTCACGACCGTCGAGGCGTCTGGTGTGCCAACGATGCTGGCCAGCGTCGGACCGGCCGCCGACGACGCAGACTTCTGAGAGCCGCCACAGGCGACCAGCACGGCCGCGCAGGCGATCAGGAGCAGAATGGAGCGAACGGCGACTCGGGACACGCCTCACAGCGTACCCCGAGTCGCGTCACTCTTAGACCTCTTGGGCCTTCTTACGAGCCTGGGACACAAATGGCATCATCGAGCGAAGCTCGGCTCCAACCTCTTCCAGCTGGCTCTCGGCGGCCCGCATGCGAAGCATACGCATCGTCGTGCCGCCCGTCTGCTTCTCGGCAATAAACTCGCGGGCGAACTCGCCACGCTGGATTTCGCCAAGGATTTCGCGCATCGCAGCCTTACTCTCGGCACCAATCACGCGGGGGCCGCGTGTCAGGTCGCCGTACTCGGCGGTGTCGGAGATGGAGTAACGCATCCAATCCATGCCGCCTTCGTAGAGCAGGTCGACGATCAACTTGAGCTCGTGGAGCACCTCGAAGTAGGCGATCTCGGGGGCGTAGCCCGCCTCGACCAGCGTCTCGAAGCCTGCTTCAATCAGTGCTGTTGCGCCACCGCAGAGCACAGCCTGCTCACCGAAGAGGTCGCTCTCGGTCTCTTCTCGGAACGTCGTCTCGATGACGCCGGCACGTGCGGAGCCGATCCCGATTGCCCACGCCATTGCGATCTGTTTGGCATCACCGGTGGCGTCGTTCTCGACTGCGATCAGTGCCGGCACGCCAGCACCTTCGGTGTAGAGACGACGGACGAGGTGGCCGGGGCCCTTCGGAGCAACCATCACGACGTTGGCGTCGGTCGGCGCCTCGATCTGGCCGAAGTGGATGCAGAAGCCGTGCGTGAAGAGCAGGGTGGCTCCTGGCTTGACTAGATCCTTGACCGTGGAACGCCAAAGCTCGGCCTGGATGTGGTCGGGGACCATCATCGCGATGACGTCGGCGTCCTTGCAGGCGTCAGCAGGTGTCTGGGGCGTCCAGCCATGGCTCTCGGCTCGTGCCCAACCCTCAGAGTTGGGGCGAACGGCGACGGTTACGTCCGCGCCGGACTCGCGCAGGTTGAGTGCATGTGCGTGGCCTTGCGAGCCGTAGCCCAGAACGACGATGCGCTTGCCTTTGAGTACTCCGAAATCTCCATCGGACTCGTAATAGAGCGTTGCCATGCGGATTCTTCCCTCTCGCTTGAAGTCATTCGGTGCAATGCACCGTTGTGGAAATGTACGTCGGTCTGGGGTTTTGTGGCCCCAATTACCCGAGGATGTTCAGTTTCGGTCGTGCAGCCTCGTTCGTGATTGAGGCACGGGTCATTGCCACTCGGCCTGTGCGGACGGCCTCGACAATCTCGTACGGGGAGAGCAGTTCCTCGAGCGCGGCAAGGCGATCGGGATGCTCGACGCACTCGAGCAGGAGCGTCGTCGCACCTGCATCGACGACGCGGGCGTTGAAGACCTCGGCCATCCGCATGATCTCGAGCCGATGATCTGCGTCGGCCTTGACCTTGATCAGGAGAAGCTCGCGCTCGATCGCCGAATTGGGCTCAACCTCGAGCACGTCGATCACATCAATCAACTTGTCGAGCTGTTTGACGACCTGCTCAACGGAATGACGCGTGCAGTCGACACGAATCGTGATGACGGAGCGATCGGTCCGCTCCGTCGGTCCGACGGCGAGGCTCTCAATGTTGAAGCCGCGCCGCGAGAACAGACCACAGACGCGCGACAGTACGCCTGGTCGGTTCTCGACCAAGACGCTTAGTGTGTGGTGTCCCGGTGTTGCCATCAGACGCCCTCCTCAACCCAGTCGTTGTCCCAGACCTGGTCGATCATCTCGTGGGACGCAGCGCCTGCAGGCACCATTGGATAGACCTTCTCGTCGTGGTCGATACGGAAATCGATCACGGTCGGGCGTCGCTCGGCGATTGCCTGCTCGATCACGGCATCGACCTCGGCCTCGGTCTCGGCCCGCAAGCCAAGACAGCCGTAGGCTTCTGCGAGTTTGACGAAGTCGGGAATTGTGCCGAAGAGATTCGTCTCGGAGAAACGCTCGTCGTGGAATAACTCCTGCCATTGACGCACCATGCCGAGCCAGCCGTTGTTCATCACGGCGTGGATCACGGGTACGTCGTAACAGATTGCCGTCGCGAGCTCCTGCGAGGTCATCTGGAAGCAGCCGTCACCATCGAAATTGACGACGTAGGCGTCGGGACAGCCTTGCTGCGCACCGATCGCGGCGGGAGCACCAAAGCCCATTGTGCCTAGGCCACCTGAGGTCAGCCAGCGGCGCGGACCATCGATCGAGAGGAACTGCGCTGCCCACATTTGGTGCTGGCCGACGCCCGTCACCCAGATCGCATCCTTGCCCTTGAGGGCGCGGTCGAACTGCTCGATGATGTACTGAGGCTTGAGCTTCGCGCCCTTCATGTAGCGGAAGGGGTTCTCCTTACGCCAGCCCTGGACGTCGGTCAGCCAATCGCGCTGGTTCGCGATGCGCTCGGCATTCCTCGTCGCGACGACAGCCTCACGCAGCGCGGGTAGCGTGCGCTTGAGATCGCCAAGCAGGGTCACATCAGCGCGACGATTTTTGGAAATCTCCGCCGGGTCGATGTCGAAATGGATCACCTTTGCGCCTGGTGCGAAGGCATCGAGCTTGCCCGTCACGCGATCGTCGAAACGTGCGCCGATTGTGATCAACAGGTCGGAACGATGGATCGTCCAGTTGGCGTACTTCGAACCGTGCATGCCCGGCATCTGGACCGACAGAGGGTGCGAGTCGGGGAACGCGCCCTTGGCCAGCAGTGTCGTCGTGACGGGTGCCTGCAGCGTCTCCGCAAAGAGAATCAGATCCTCCGAGGCCTCGGCATTGATGACGCCGCCACCGACGTAGATGACGGGGCGCTTGCTCTGCGAGATCAACTCTGCGGCCGCCGCGATGCTGGCCGGAACATCGGGGAACTCGGCGCTGTAGCCAGGCAGCTCGATCGTCGCGGGATAAGAAAAGTCAAACTCGGCCTGCTGCAGGTCCTTCGGGATGTCGACGAGTACGGGGCCGGGACGGCCGGTGCTCGCGATGTGAAAGGCCTCATGGATCGCACGCGGGATGTCCTCAACGGTCTGGACGAGAAATGAGTGCTTGACGATTGGCATCACGATGCCCGTGATGTCTGCCTCTTGGAAGGCGTCGGTGCCAATCAGGTGCGTGGGCACCTGACCGGTGATTGCAACCAGCGGGGTCGAGTCGAGGAAGGCATCGGCGATTGGGGTGACGAGATTGGTCGCACCAGGGCCACTCGTTGCGATGCAGACGCCAACCTTGCCGGTCGCACGCGCATAGCCCTGCGCCATATGCCCGGCGCCCTGCTCGTGTCGCACGAGTACGTGCTGGACTGTGTGCTCGCAGCGCATAAACGCGTCGTAGAGCGGCAGGATGGCGCCGCCGGGGATGCCCCAGCAGATCGTCACATCTTCGGCTTCGAGCGAGCGGATAATCGCCTCAGCGCCGGTCATTCTACCCGTGCGTTTGCGTGCCTTATCGAGAGCGGAGTCGCTCATGTGGTCACCTCGCGGTTCTGGATCAGCGCCGCAATGGCAGCGCCGACCTCATCAGTAGTTGCCGAACCGCCGAGGTCCGGAGTGGTGGGGCCATGTTCAAGACAATGAATGGCGGCGGATTCGATGGCGTTGGCCGCCTCGGTTTGGTCGAGATCGCGCAGCATCATCGCCACGGTCAGGATCATCGCGGTGGGGTTCGCAATGCCCTTGCCGGCAATGTCTGGTGCAGAGCCATGGATTGCCTCGTAGAGACCAGGTCGTGCGGCGCCAAGCGACGAGCTCGGAGCCAGGCCAATGCCACCCGATACGCTGGCAGCGAGGTCGGAGAGGATGTCGCCGAACATGTTCTCAGTCACGATCACGTCATAGGCCAGTGGCCGCTCAATCAGCTTCATTGCCATCGAGTCGACCAGTTGGTGCGACAGCTCGACGTCGGGATAGTCCGGTGCAACGCGCTCGATCACGACGTTGCGCCACAGCTTCGAGCTCGACAGAACGTTTTGCTTATCGACCGAGCAGACTTTGCCCCGTCGTGTGCGCGCGAGGTCGAAGGCGTAGCGCGCGACGCGCTCGACCTCTTCGACGGAGTATCGGCAGGTATCCATGCCCGTCTCGGCCGTCAGCTCCTTCGGGCCAAAGTAGAGGCCGCCCGTCAGTTCGCGGATGATGATCATGTCGAGACCGTCGACGAGTTCGTCACGCAGGGGTGAGGCGATCTTCTTCGTCCATTGGCGGATCGGCCGAATATTGGCGAACACCTTCAGTTCGGCACGCAGGGCCAAGAGACCCTGCTCCGGGCGAATCTCGCCCGTATCCCACTTGGGGCCACCAACCGCACCCTTCAAGACGGCATCTGCCAACGGCAGTGCTGCGCGCGTCTCGGCGGGGAATGGATCGTTGTGCGAGTCGATCGCATTACCGCCGAACGGATGCTCCGTCACCTCAGCAGAGAAGCCGTAAACATCCCCAGCAACCGCGAGGACCGTCAACGCAACGCGGGTCGTCTCTGGGCCAATTCCATCTCCGGGGAGGACTGCGATCTTCACTGTCGTGGCTCCGTTCTACGTGCGTTGTAGGTTAGATAGTGTCGCGGACTATCGGGTTTGGTGTGCCCGCTGCTGCGAGCGATGCGGCGCGCAGGTAAGCCTGAGCAGCTGCTTCGGTGATGTCGGGGGCGACCGCTTGGCCGGTGTAGGTCTGACCATCGTGCTCCAAGACGACGCGGACGTCGCCGAGGGCATCCTGGCCACCGGTCACTGCATTGACGTTGAACTCACGCAGCGTCGCGGTCGTCGCGGCAATCTCGGCGAGTGCCTTGAAGGCCGCATCGATCGGACCATCGCCCTCGCCGGTAGCCGTGTGGAGCGTCTCTCCCTCGCGAACGGACACCTCGGCCTGCGAGGTCTCGCCCGTTGCCGTGCGCAGTGCCAATCGCTCCAGTACGAAGCGCTCGGTCGTATCGCGGGACTGGTCATCGAGCAGCGCCTCGAGGTCGAGTGCTGAGATGTTCTTCTTGCGGTCGGCGACCTCTTTGAAGCGCGTAAACGCGCGCTTGAGGTCTTCTCCCTCGACGACGTAGCCCATGTCGGCATACGCCTTCTGCAGAGCGTGGCGACCCGAGTGCTTGCCCAACACGAGCTCGTTGTGAGCAAGTCCGATCGACTCGGCATCCATGATCTCGTACGTGCGACGGTTCTTCAGGACCCCGTCCTGATGAATGCCGGCCTCGTGGGCAAATGCGTTCTTGCCGACGATTGCCTTATTCGGCTGCACGGGATAGCCACTGAGGCGCGAGACGAGGCGGCTGGACCGCGCAATCTCGCGCGTCTCCACGCCAGTCTCGAAGCCATAGAACGCCTTACGAGTCCGCAGCGCCATCACGACCTCCTCGAGCGCCGAGTTGCCAGCGCGCTCACCAATGCCATTGATCGCAACCTCGACTTGGCGCGCTCCTGCCTGCACGCCTGCCAGTGAGTTTGCGGTCGCCAGACCGAGATCGTTGTGCGTATGGACGCTCAAGGTTGCCTCGTGCAGCTCGGGCACGTTGGCGTAGAGCGTCTCGAGAATCTCCATGTACTCGATCGGGGTCGTATAGCCGACGGTGTCGGGAATGTTGATCGTCGTGGCGCCTGCGGCAAGTGCCGTGCGCACGACCTCGGCCATAAACTCGGGACGCGAACGGGTCGCGTCTTCGCACGAGAATTCGACGTCGGAGACCTTCGTGCGCGCATAGGTAACAGCGTCGCGTGTCTGCTCGAGCACCTGCCCGGGCGTCATGCGCAGCTTGTGCTCCATGTGCAGATCGCTGGTCGCGATAAAGACGTGGAAGCGTGGCGACTCAGCGTCTTTGAGTGCCTCCCACGAGGCGTCGATATCGGCCTGTTGCGTGCGATTGAGCGAAGCGATCGTGCAGCTGCGCACATGCTGGGCAACGAGACCGATGCCCTTGACCTCGCCCGGTGAGGCGATCGCAAAGCCGGCCTCGATGATGTCCACGCCGAGGCGCTCAAGCTGGCGCGCAATCTCCAGCTTTTCTTGGGCGTTCAGGCTAATCCCAGGCGACTGTTCACCGTCACGCAGGGTGGTGTCGAAAATCTTGACGTAGTTGCTGCTATCCGAAGTGCTCATCGTGCTCCCTTCCGAAGTGTGGTGCGACATCGCGCACCTGTCCTGTGATCTTGTCGTTGTCTGCGCTGGGCAAGCAGCGCGTAAGCCAATGCAATCCCCTTAGCGGGGAAGGAGGCCGATAAGAAGGACGAGCGGAAGTGTGGGCGCGGACGCCACGACCCCATGGCCGCTGGTGGAAACCAAGCGGCCGAGAGTCCCTTCGTGCATGAGCGGCATCGTGCGCATCGCAACGCAGTGTAGCCATTGCGCGGGTGCTGGTCAAAGCGGAAGGTGCAACCACGTATGGTTGTCGCATGGAGCTGCTCCATCTGCGGTCTCCCCGACGAATCGCTTTCGCTCGTTTGATCCTCGCCGGAGTGGGTGGATTCTTGGCGCTTGGTGCGAGTTATGCGATTGTGCCACCGCTCGTGAAGGGCGAATTGGGAGGCACGGATGTGATCGTCGGCTGGACGATTACCGTCTTTGCCATGGCGGCCTTGCTGGCTCGCTTCGGGGCGGGGCTCGGCATCGATCGTCGGGGTGCGCGGCTTGTCTATGCCGTTGGTTTCGGGTTTATCGCGCTCGGCGGGGCCATGTTTTTCGTCGCGCAGGACGAATGGGTGTTGTTTGCGGCACGGGCTCTGCAGGGCATCGGTCAGGCGTGCATGTTTACAGCCGGGCTGACGTGGGCAGTCCACCTGGCACCGGCGCACCGTCGGGGCCAAGCGATTTCGCTGTTCGGTCTCAGCGTCTGGGCTGGTCTGAGCCTTGGCCCAGTTGCCGCGCAACTGCTGATCGACCACGTCGGGCTGTGGGCAGCAGAGTGGTTGCTCGTGCTCGCACCCATCCTGGCCCTCGTTTCGATGATCGGGATGCTCGGACCGCCAGTGCATCCCGAATCGGCAGGAATATCGTTCCCCCGCGAGGCGTTTCGCCCCGGCCTTGGTCTGATGTTCGGCGGCGTGGTGATGGCGTCGATTGTTGGCTTCGCTGTCTTGACGTTCGATTTTCGTGACGGCGGAGGCGGCGCCTACGTGATTGGCGCCTATGGCGCAGCGACGTTCATTGGTCGGATCGTGCTCGGACACCTGCCCGATCGCCTCGGGTCCTACCGCACCGGAATACTGGCCTTCATCTTTGCGCTGATCGGTATCAGCATGATCGGGGTTGCGCCCACGTGGTGGCTGGCCTGCGTCGGAGCTGTCATCTGTGGCGTCGCCTGGTCGCTGCTGTTCCCGGCGCTCGCGTTGATGGCGATCGACCGTACGCCCGCCCATCGGCGTGGCGCGGCGCTGGCCGTCTACACCGCTGGCTTCGACCTCGGCTTTGCTGTCGCCGGACCCTTGATGGGTAGCGTCGCGAATGCAGCCGGGTATGGCGCCGTCTATGCCGTCGCAGCGTTATTCGCACTCGGTGGGCTCATGCTGATCCTGCTCAGCAGGTCGGCGGCGACAGCGGCCGCCACCGACCCCGATCCCGTCTGAACAGTTAGCGACGCATCTTCAGCATCAGGTCTTGCGCCTGAGGCAAGACCTTGTCAAAGACGGCAATTGCCTCGTCGATCTGATCGCGCGTCGTGATTAGCGGTGGCGAGATCTGAATCGCTGGATCGCCACGATCGTCGGCGCGGCAGAGCAGACCTTCGCTGAGCAACGTCGGCGAGAGGAAGTCGCGCAAGAGGACGTTACATTCGTCCTCATTGAACGTCTCCTTGGTCGCGCGGTCCTTGACGAGCTCCATGGCCCAGAAGTAGCCCGCACCGCGGACGTCGCCAATGATCTCGTGGCGTTCCTTCAGGCCGAGCAGCTGATCGCGCAGGTACGGCTCGTTCTGCCTCACATTCTCGATCACGCCCTCGCGCTCCATGATCTCGAGGTTCTTGAGAGCAGCAGCAGCGACGATCGGATGACCGCCAAAGGTAATGCCGTGCAAGAACATATGCTCGGTCTCGATCAGACGATCCGCAATCTTGTCGCCGAAGAGGACAGCGCCCATTGGTTGGTAACCACTGGTTAGGCCCTTTGCGCACGTGATGATGTCGGGCTCGTACTCGTAGCGCTGAGATCCGTACCATTCGCCGAGGCGGCCATAGCCACAGATCGTCTCGTCGGCGGCATGCAAGACGCCGTACTCCTTGCAGATCTCGCTGACGCGCTGGTGATACTCGGGGTGTGGTGTAAAGCAGCCGCCGGCGTTCTGAACGGGCTCCATAATCACCATCGAGACAGTCGAGGGATCCTCGAACTCGATCACCTCAGCCACCTCTTCGGCGCACTTGAGGTTGCAGCCACCCTGATCGGCGCAGTACTTGCAGCGATAGGGGTTGGTCGGCTCGACGTGGCGGACGCCAGCCATCAGCGGCTCAAACGGTGCGCGGATGCTGGTAATGCCTGTCAGCGAGAGGGCGCCATAGGTGGTGCCGTGATACGCGATCTTGCGGGCAATCACCTTGCGTCGCATTGGCTCACCACCCGCATTGTGATAATCGCGGGCCAACTTGATCGCGCCTTCGACACCTTCTGAGCCACCGGACACGAAGAACGCGCGGTTGAGGCTGTCGGGTGTGATCTCGGCGAGCTTCGTCGCGAGCTCGATCGCCTTCGGATGCGAATAGGTCCAGTTGGTGTAGTACGGCAGTTCCATCGCCTGCTCGAGCATCGCCGTGCCGATCTCCTCGCCGTGCGAGTAGCCGATCTGGACGGTAAAGAGCCCGCTGAGGAAATCCATGTAGCGATTGCCGTTTGAGTCCTCGAGGAAAATATTGTCTCCCCGCACCATCACCGGGTGCTTATCCGGGTCGAACCCTGCCATCTGCGTGAAGTGAAGCCACAGGTGCTTCATCGCCATTTCTTGCAGTGTTGCGGTATCTACAGTCGCCATCAGTATCGCCTCCTGACTGCATAGTAAAGGTCCTGACGGAGGGCTGCCTGTTCGACTGCGTTCTACACGGCTATGCTGATCTCATTCTGAACGCCGCCCCCGCGCGGCGAGGAGGCACACAATGGCGATCGATCAGGGAATTGGACTCAACACTGCGGCGCTGCAGGCCGAGCGCGAGCGCTGGGTTTCGGCTTCGGTCTACACCCAGCCGATCTTTGCTGACCACGCGCATGGTGCGCGCATCACCGATGTCGACGGTCGCGAATTCATCGACTTCGTCGGTGGCATCGGCTCGCTCAACTGTGGACACACGCCCGAGGCGGTTGTGGCTGCGGTGCAGGAGCAAGCGGCGCGCTACATGCACCAGATGTACTCGGTTGTCCAGTACGAGGGTTACATCGAAGCCGTCAAGCGCATGGTTGCCTGCCATCCGGGTGAGGGGCCATTCAAGGGTCTGTTGCTCAACTCGGGAGCCGAGGCTGTCGAGAACGCTGTCAAGATCGCGCGCTTTGCGACGAATCGCGATGCGATCATCTGCTTCGATCAAGGCTTCCATGGTCGCACGCTGATGGGCATGTCCCTGACGTCTAAGCCGATGCCGTACAAGAAGGGCATGGGTCCGTACGCGACCGAGATCTATCGCGCTCCGGCGCCCTACCCGTATCGCGGAATCACCACGGACGACGCGCTCGCTGGGTTCCGTAAGGTCCTCAAGAGCCAGATCGACCCGTCGCAGGTCGCCGCCATCATTCTCGAGCCTGTGCAGGGCGAGGGTGGCTTCTTGCCGATGCCGACCGAGTTCATCCGCGGCATCCATGAGATCTGCCAGGAGCACGGCATTCTTTACATCTCTGACGAGGTGCAGTCCGGTATGGGTCGCACGGGCACGCCCTCGGCAATCGAGCATTATGGCGTCTCGCCCGATCTCGCGACGTGGGCAAAGTCGATGGGTGGGGGCATGCCGATCTCTGGTGTCACCGGCCGCGCCGATCTGCTCGACGCAGTGCATCCAGGTGGTCTTGGTGGCACGTTCTGTGGCAACCCTGTCTCGTGTGCCGCCGCGATCGTTGCGATGGATCAGGTGCTTGACCCGGCGTACCAGGAGCAGGCCAAGGCCTTCGGTGACGACCTGCGCGCGCGGCTCGACGCAATCGCTTCGCGTCACGAGGGTGTCGGCGAGGTTCGTGGCCTGGGCGCGATGCTCGCGATCGAGCTCGTCAAGGATCGCGGCACCAAGGAGCCAGCGGCCGAAGAGGTCGGCCGCATCGTCACCTTGGCGCGCGAACGCGGCCTGATCCTGATGGGCTCTGGCCTCTACGGCAACGCGATTCGCGTGCTCGTGCCGATGGTCGCCACCCAAGAGGATCTCGACGAAGGTTTCGCAATCCTCGAAGAATCGCTCGCAGACGCCTTCGCAGGTCGCTAAGTCGTCAATGTCCAGAAGGGGTCAGGCCCGATCTGGACATTGGCTGACGAGCTAGCTCGTCGATCAAGTGTCCAGATCGGGCCTGACCCCTTCTGGACATTGACGGTCTAGCTAGCTCGTCGATCAAGTGTCCAGATCGGGCCTGACCCCTTCTGGACATTGGTGGCGGCCAGGACGTTCGCGCGCAACAGACCGGCGATGTCGTCAAAGTCTCGACCCTTGTCAACCGCTCCGACGCCGACGGCGCCGTCCCCGTCGGCTGGACCCACTTTCAACGCAAGCGGTTACTTCTTCAAGATCAGCCTCGCCAAGACGACATTCTTGACCTTGTTGCCGGACCAGTCTCTGGCATTGGCGCGGATCGAATAGCGCCCAGCCTTGGTCGGCAGCCTTAGCTTGATGCGGCTGGTTCCCGACGAGACTCTGATCACGACTGGTCTAATCCCCGCCGACTTGCCTTTCTTCGTGAAGATGCGCAGCCTAAGTGTGACGGGCTTATCGCGCGTTATTAGCAGCTTGATAAACGGCTTCTGTCGCTTGAACTTCTTCAGCTTGAGTGGCTTTGGTGGCTTCGTAGGACCAGTGATGACCGGTGGGGTCTTCAGATCGGCCGTAAACTTGTTGCCCATGTCCGTGAACGCGGGGTCGCCTGTGATCTGGCCGAGATTCTTGAGTTGCTTGGCCATCAAGGTCATGTACTTGACGGGTGAGTCCTTGCCGATTGAATAGCGTCCCCAGCCACCCGTGTCGTACTTTGGTAGCACCGCCTTCGTTGTAGCGACGCTACGGGTGAAGGCGTCAGAAAAACCATCGTCGCCGGTCGCCTCGGCCAGATCGTTCATTGCGAGGACGGCTTGAAGGTGTCCATTGAGCACCCGATAAGAGGGTGCGAAGGTGTAGAGCGGGAACCAGAGCCCATTGTTTTCAACGGTGATTGCGTCGGTGAGTGCGCCGTTGCCAAAGCGCACGGCCGAATCGAGGAAGGTGTCGTTGCCTGTACGGTTCCACGCGCTCAGACCCGCGGAGGCCGCTACGCCTTCAGCCATGGCGCTCTGCCAGTTCGGGGCATGGCCCATCCAGGAGAATAGGTACGGGAGCGTGTAGCTCTCGCCGTCGGCTAGCACGATCTTCTGCGCGCTCGTCATTGCCGCACCGACGCCACCCTCCGAGACGATGCCCTTGCCTGGTTCGAGAATCGCAAAATAGGTGCCGAGTGGCTGGATCCGCAATCCTTGTCGCGTGTAGCTCTCGTAGACGACGCCGTCGATGCGGATGCGGGTGCCGGAGGACGGCAACGCGCGGGTCGCGAGGTAGGTGACGTTGCTCTGCAATTCGAGAAATACGATCCGAGCGAGCGCGGGGCTGAACGCCGCCTGATTACCAATCTGCTTTGCGCTCTTAATGATCGCCCTTAGCGCCACTGCGCGAGAGCCTCCCAGGCGCGTGGCGAGCGCTCGGGCGTCGGCGAGCGTCTTGAGGTTGGCGGAGCGATCGGCGGCGGGGACGCTCACGCGCGCCATCGATTGTGCGAGCGTCTTCGCCGAGGCCGAGCCAACGCACAGCAGCAGGCCGACAATCGCGGCGAGTGAGACGATCACACGAATACGCACATCTCTTAGGCTATCAGCGGAATCGACCGCCAATGAGCGACCGCTCTAGCCTGTTTGCAACGACATCGTTGGTGCTTCGAGTGAGCTACCGGCCTCGCCACCCGAGTCGCTACCCGTAGATGTACCGGTGGCCGTTGGTGGTGCACCCGTGCCATCCGAGGCGTTCGACGCTGGCGTGACAACCTCGAGAGTGCCTTTGCTGGAGCCAATGAAGTAGCCGGTGATATCGATCGACGCACCAGGGTCGAGACCGTCGATGTTGGCAGTGCCCGCGCCAACGATCGTGTCTCCGTGACGCACGATTGCCTGCACGACGAGTTGCTCTTGGCGGATGCCCGTGTTATTCGTAACGGTGGTCGTCCACGAGTCTCCGAACTCCGGGTCGGGCACGATCACGGGCTCGCTGGTGTCGAGATTGTCAGGTGCGTCGACCGATAGGAGCTCGCCACCAACGATGATCTTCGCCGTCTCTGGCTTTCCGCTGAGCAGGATCTGATCGTTGACGTAGTACGCAGACTTGCCGCCCTGTACAGACGCCAAGTGGATCAGGATTGGCAGGGCGCCGGGAATGTTGTTCGTGCCGACCTCCGTGCCCGCCGCATCGAACAACTTGACTTCTATCGGCGCCCACAACAGCGACGAGCTAGCGGCCTTCGCAGTGACCTTGATCACGACGGCTGCCGTGGTGCCATCGGCGGAGGGGATGATGGCGAGCGCTTCGGCGGTGACGCCTGTGACTTGGCTGATGTTGGCGGCGTTGACCTCGGCCACTGGTCCAGCCGCTTTGCGGGCCTGTTCTGCCTGATCAAACGTGCTCTCACAGCCAGCAAAGAGCGAACCGCAGGCAAGTAGGGCAACGAGGAAAAGCAGGCGCATAGGTCTGGTGCTAGCCGAAGATACCGGCGACGAAGTCGCGCGTTGACTGCTCTTTGGGAGTCTCGAAGATCCGCTCTGCAGGACCCTGCTCGATCAGGTCGCCGTTCAACAAGAAGGCCGCGTGATCAGCGATGCGACGAGCCTGTGCCAGATTGTGCGTGACGATCACGACTGTTAGCGAGCCTGCCAGCTGTACGATCAGTTCTTCGATGCGCGCGGTGGAGCGCGGATCGAGCGCCGAACAGGGCTCGTCCATCAACAGCACCTCAGGGTCGGCCGCCAATGTGCGCGCGATGCAGAGACGCTGCTGCTGCCCGCCAGACATCGAAAGTGCACTGCGATTGAGATCGTCCTTGACCTCGTCCCAGAGTCCGGCGCGCTCCAGCGCATGTTCAACCTGCGGCATCAGCGAGCCGCGGCTGGGACGCCGCTGAGCCTGCTCTCGAATTGCGAAGGCAACGTTGTCAAAGATCGACATTGGGAAGGGGTTTGGCTGCTGGAAGACCATGCCAACCCGACGTCGGAGGAGGTTGAGGTCCACCTTCGGTGCGTAGATGTTGGTGCCGTCGAGCAGCACCTCGCCTTGGATCTTGGCCGTCGGCGCAAGTTCGGTGAGGCGGTTGAGGCTACGGAGGAGCGTCGTCTTGCCGCAGCCGGAGGGGCCGACGAGGGCGAGGACGCCCCCGCGGGGCGCATCAAGATCAACGTCATGCAGGATCTCTGCCGACCCGTACGAGACGCGCAGGCCACGGATCGCGAGCGCAAGATCGCTGGGATCGGCAATGTGCTGACGGGGCGCCGGAGGAGTAACGAGCCCAGTGGTTGTGACGCTGGAGGCCGTGGCGCCGACACCAGCGAGTACAGGCTCGACAACTGCAGCTAGGGCCGTTGGGTCACTCGCAATTCCGGCCGCGTGGCGATCACTCTTTGCGTCCAAGGCATGGCGCCATTCCTGCGCCTGGGCCTTTTCGTATGCGGCATCGACCGGGGGAGTGGTGTCGTTGGGTTCCATTACTGCCTTCCGAGTTTGCGCTGACCAAGTCGACCGAGCGCAATATTGACGATGAATACGAGGGCGAACAGCACGAGCGCGGCTCCGTAGGCCTTGCCTTCGGAGTTACCTTCGCCGGCGGGCGAGGCGAAGTAGACGTAGGTCGTCAGGGTCGAGCCGGTGCCGTGCAGGAATTCGAGGAAGTTCTGTGGCTGGTACCAGCCGGGCTGTGGTGGCTCGAGGACGGCACCGCCGAGCAGGATCCAGACGATTGCGGTATCGCCAGCAATACGTCCCATGCCGAGGATCGTGCCGGTCGAAATGCCGGGCCGGATCGAGGGAAAGACGATCGCCCGAATCGTGGCGAAGCGCGTCTTGCCGAGCGCGTACGCCGCCTCGCGCTGCACGTTGGGTACCTGGGTGATGGCGGCCTGCGTCGAGCGCACGATCGGTGGCAACGCGATCAGCGCCATCATCAGCGATGCGCAGAAGTACGACTTGGCGGTTGCCATTCCGGACGTCTGCACCTCGCTCGACAGAAAGACCAGCGAGGGGTTCGAGAAGATCGCGAGTCCGAAGAGTGCGAAGACGATGCTCGGCACGCCGAAGATCAGGTCGATCGCCGTGTCGGTGCCTCGCTTGAGCCAGAGTGGCTTGCCGTGCTCGCCAAGGAAGACGGCGGTCGCAAGTCCGAGTGGCAGCGCGATGGCGGTGCCCATCGCTGTAATGATCAACGTGCCAATCAGTGGCGCCACGATCCCGCCCGCCACGCCGATCTCGACAGAGCCTGGCGCGGGATTGGTCGTCAGAAATGCCCAGTCAATATTGCGCAAGCCGTTGACGAGCAGCCAGGCAACAATGCCGAAGACGACGGCGGTCAGGAAGAGCCCGGAGAACCAGGCCCCGTAGTAGCCGATGCGATCGCTGAGGCGAACGGGCATCTCAGTAGCCTCCCATGCGCTTCTGGACGCTGGCCGAGGCGATCTTGGCGCCGATCGTCAAGGCCGCCGTGGTGATAAACAGCACGACGCCGATCGCAAACAGGTTGGCCTTCAGTACGTCGCCGCTGAATCCCTCCGAGTAGTCCACAACTGTGGCGGCCAATGGGCGCACGGGCTCGAAGAAGAACCAGATACCATCGAGCGGGTTCGGCACGAAGGCGATGCCGCCACCAGCCATCGAAACCGCAATCGCTTCGCCGACAGCTCGTCCAATCGCGAGCGAGGAGCCCGCCACGAGGGCTGGGCGAATTGCACCAACGGAGACGCGGCGGCTCATCCGCCATGGGTCGCAGCCGAGAGCGATAGCGCCTTCCTTCCACTTGTTCGGGACGCTGCGCAGTGCGTCAGTGAAGATCGCGGTCATCAGCGGCGCGATCATGACGGCTAAGACGATCGTGGCGAGCAAGACGCTGGCGCCACCAAGCGGCACAACGATCGCGAGTTGGCTGGCAACCGATTCGGAAATCAGGTGCTCCGTCATCCACGGGCCGAGGACGAGAATTGCGAACAGGCCGAAGACGACGGACGGTGTGGCGGCAAGCATCGTCACGATCGGGCTGAGAAAGTCTGCGACGCGTTTTGGTGCCAGCTCGGCGAGGAAGATGGCGGTCAGGAGCGACAACGGGAAGGCAATCAGCAATGCGCCACCCGTGCTGAGAATCGTGCCGGCGATCGCGGGCCACGCGTTGAGCGCGGTGTAGTCTCGCCCGTCGGGCCCGCCGGTGAAGGAGTACCCGAGTTGGCGATCAAATGGAACATCACCGGCCGTAAACCAGGACAGTCCGTTAGCCTGAAACGACGGCCAGCCTTCCTTGAAGACGAAGATCGCGACGGCGGCGATCACGATCAGCGTGAAAGCTGCGATGCCCTGCACGAACCAGATAAAGATCCGGTCTTGTCGATTGGCAGATTTCGCGGCCGTGGCGCGCTCTTCGCCTTGCACACCGAGCGGCGGCGGAATGTTAGAAATAGACGACACGAACGCAGACTAGAAAGCCCGCGTAGGGCGGTGGGAGTGGATTCGGCACGAATCTGGCAACAGACTGGTGAAAACGCAAAACGGGGGCCCGCCGGCCGTAGCCGACGGACCCCCGCGAGTCGAACAGAATACGAGCTGCGTTACGAGGTGACCATCGCAGCGTTCGTGGGCAGTGCGTACTTCGAGATAATCTTCTTGGCAGCGGAACTTCCGCGGGCCCAGGTGATGTAGTTCAGAACGGCGCCAGTTGGGGCACCCTTCGTGACGAAGTACTGATAGCCGGCGTAGACGAACTTGCCCGCCTTGACGTTTGCCAGGCTGGCTGCGACACCACCGACAGCGAGCGGCTTGATGGACGTGTTACCGACTGTGTACGCGAAGGTCACGAAACCAACGGCACAGGCATTGCGTGCAACGGCCGAGCGCACGAGACCATTCGAGCCTTGAGCGCTAAACGACGAGGCGATTGCCGCGCCACCCAAGTAGAGCGTCTGGAACGTGGCAAGCGTGCCCGAACCGGCGATGCGGGTGTAACCCTTGATCGCACAATTCTTGCCGCCGACGTCCTTCCAGTTGGTGATCGTGCCCTTGAAGATCCCGGCGATCTGATCCTGTGTCAGGCTCTTGACCTTGTTGGCCGGGTTGACGATCACGACGAACGGCTCGACCGAGATGGGCCAGAACTGCAGGCCCTTCGCGTCGGCCTTTTTGCCGGTGGTGACCGGCGCGCGCGATGAGTCTCCGATCACGAAGGTACCGGCTGCGGCACCCTTGACGCCGGCGCCGGAGCCACCGCCCGCAACCGTGAAGCGCGCGCGGTCTTTGTTTTCAGGACTCTTAACGTAGGCCTGAGCCAACGCGCTGGCGAGGACCTGCATGCCGGTTGAGCCGCCGGTGGAAAATGTTGCCGCACCGGCAGTGGGAGCCACTGCCAGGACTGCAGCGGTAACGACGCCGGCCAGCAGGGTCTTAGGAGAGATTCGCATTGTATGAATGTTCCTTGTTAGATGTTTGATTTACGGGGTGGTGGTGCCCACGGGAGCCGTATAGGCCCACGAGGCGAAGAACTTCGCGACGCCCGCCGCTTTTGCAACGGCTTCAATACGGAAGCCGTAGCGTCCTGCGACACCGCTGAGCACGTAGGCATTGACGTCCCAGTTGCCTTCGCCGTTGAGAGCGATGTTGGCAACCTCAGCCTCGTCGTTGCTGTAATACCCGGCGATGTGACCGGGGTAGATGCAGAGGTGGCCAGCTGGTGCGGTCGGCTTTTCGTACCTGCCTGTGCACTCTGGATCCTCAACGCCACCACCGACGATGCCAAAGTTGGTCAGCGAGATGCGCTTGGGGAGTGGGAGTGGGAAGGAAGCAGTCGCTCCGCTAAGCGACTGAGCCGCGGCAGCGGTCCACTGAGTGCCGATGGCACCGTAGATTGACCTGCCTGGTTGAACCGTCGAGATGTCAATGATGCGATCCGGGAGTTTACCGTTGGCCTTGGTAGGCACGATCGAGCTGGGCTGCTTGCCCGTTGGTGAGATCTTGTAGCCACTGACGGCGTACGAGTTGCGTGCCAGCGGCACGGGGGCGTCGGCACCAACAATCGACGGCACAGCGAAGGCCGCGCCGATCGCCGCGCAAATGCCGAGCGCGATGAGACGTCCATTCCGTTTCAATGATCCTCCTTAGGGATCCCGCGAGGTTCGCGGTCGTTGTCTAAGGTAGGCAGCCTTGTAGGGGCCGTGGGTAAAGCGATTGGGGGAGTTCCGTTCCGGACTGGTGAAACGCGTTGGTGGTCTTCACATTTCCTCCACGATTTGGCGCAGATTTTGGGCGGGCACACGTCTGGTGCGGGCTGGTCACTGGTGAAGCATGTCGTGAAGATTTCGTATGGATTGCGTATTGGGGCTCAAGATAGACTCGACCTGGGGTACGTTGAGTTCATGAGTGCAGCCCGTGCAGCCGCCTACTTGATGGATCAGGGTCCGTTTCGGCGCGAGCTTGCGATCGAGCTTGCGCGGGGGATCGCGGCCGACGATCGTTCGGCTGCGGATGAGGTCGCTGTGGCGAGTGTGATCTTACGTCGCGCGGGCTTTGTTGAGGAGGCTCTGGTGGTGGCCGGCATCGCTGCAGCGCGTGGTGCTGATCTCCCGGCCGAAACGAAGCAAACTCGGTGGCGTTGGCAGGTGCGGCGTCGCGGTCCGTTCAGCCGCGCAGCCTGAGCCCGGCGAATCACCTTGCGGGGTTAGGTATCGTCTAGCCCGCAACCTCAGGAGGCCGGACCGTGCGAATTGCGATCTGCGTGAAGGAAGTACCAGACCCTACCGCCATGAAGCGGATTGATGATGGCTCTTATCGGCTTGTGCGTAGCGGTGAGAACACGTTGAATCCGTATGACCGTCATGCCATTGAGGCAGCGGTGCAGATCAAGGAAGGGCCTGCGCCCGATACCGAGATCACGATCGTGACGATGGCACCGGAGAGCGCTGGTCGGTCTGTCGATCGCGCGCTGGCGCAGGGTGGCGATCGTTCGATCCATATCGCCGACGAGGCCGCTGCTGGCAGCGACCTGTTGGGGACGGCACGGGTATTGGCTGCAGCGCTGAAGCGCGAATCGTTCGACCTGATTCTGCTCGGACAGCAGGCTGCCGATAGCGAGTGCTACGTGATGGCTGGATTGGTCGCCGAGCTGCTCGAGGTGCCGTGCATTACGCAGGCCGCCTCGATCGAGCTGAGCGATGGCAGCGTGACGGTCAAGCGCCAGGTCGAGACGGGCTACGACACCGTCAAGGCCCAGCTGCCATGTGTCGTCTCGGTCTCCGATGCGATCAACGACCCGCGCTATCCCCCTCTGCCCGCGATTATGGGTGCCAAGCGCAAGCCGCATGAGATCGTCACGCTCGCCGAGCTCGGCATTGATGCCAGCACGGTTGGTGCGGCAGGTGCCGCGACGAGTGTCGGTGGGCTTTCGAAGCCTGCTGGTCGTGGCGACACGATTGTTCTCGAGGACGACGGCACCGCTGCCGAGCAGCTCCTCGCATTCCTAGTCGAGAAGAAGGTGGTCGCATAATGGCTGGTATCGCAGTGCTCTGTGAGGTCCAGAGTGGCGAAGTCTCCCGCGGCTCGATTGGCGTGCTCGAGGAGGCTGCCCGCTTGGGTGCCGCATTGGGTGAGTCGGTCGAGGCGATCGTCTGTGGCAGTGGCCTCGACGATGCCAAATTGGCTGCCCTCGGTGGTTTTGGTGCCTCAACGGTGCGCGTTGCCGACGACGCCTTGCTGGCGAGCGGCATTGCTCAGCCTGTGGTCGATGCTTGCGCGACCGCGCAGGAGGCCGGTGGCTACCGCTACTGGATGGCCGCCGCATCGATCATGACGGCGGACGCCATGGCCGGGCTCGCCGCTCGACTCGGTGCCGGCATCGTGATTGATGCTGTCGAACTCCACGCCGAGGATGGGGCACTCGTGACCCGCCGCTCCGGTCTTGGCGACTCGGTGCTCGCGCACTGTGGCTTTACCTCGCCGGTCGGTGTGGTTGTGACGCGCGCAAATGCCTTCGCAGCAACCGAGGGTAATGGTGGCACGGCGCCCGTTGAGCGTTTTACGCCGTCGTTCCGCGCCTGGTCGCAGGCCGTCACGCTGGTAGGCCATGAGGATGCGGTCGAGACCGGCCCGGACATTAGCGCTGCCGACGTCTTGGTAGCGGGTGGTCGTGGTCTTGGCGACGCGTCTGGCTTTGGCCAGATCGAAGAATTGGCGACTGCTTTTGGTGGTGCAGTTGCTGCCACGCGTGCCGTCGTCGATGCGGGTTGGTACCCGTACAGCGCCCAGGTGGGCCAGACCGGTAAGACGGTGACACCGAAGCTCTACGTCGCCTGTGGTATCTCGGGCGCCATTCAACACAAGGTCGGCATGCAGGGCTCGGGCACGATCGTGGCGATTAACAAAGATAAGAACGCGCCGATCTTCGACTACGCCGATTTCGGCATCGTGGGCGACCTCAACGCCGTTGTTCCGCAATTGACCGCGCTCGTCAAGGCGCGCGGGTAGCTCCACTCTGCTCGCGATCTAGGGAGGACGTCACATCCGCGCGGATGTGATGTCCTCCCTGGCGCAAGAGTCACCCTTGATCGCGCTTGGTGTTACCGAGCAGGCGACGCGACCGCGACCGTAGTCCGCGGCAGCAGCAGCGAGATCGTTCCCGCCGCCAGCACCATCAGGGCCGAGGCCCAGAGGCACGCCTCGAGGCCCTGCCACTGGTAGAGCAGGCCGGACAGGATCGTGCCGGCGAGACGACCGCCAGCATTCGCCATGTAATAGAAACCGACGTTCATCGCGACCTTGTTGCCATCGGCATAGTGCAGGATCAAGAATGAGTGGACGGCCGAGTTGAGGGCGAAGACGAAACCGAACACGATCAGTCCGACGACGAGGACGGTCGTTGCGTCGATGTTAGCGGCGAGTGCGATCGCAATGCCGGCGGGCAGGATTGCGAGTAAGAAGGCGAGCCAGGCGGCCGTGAAGCCGGTTGGCTGGCCACCCGTTCGGCGCAATAACTGGGGCGCGAAGGCCTGCACGATGCCATAGCCGATCACCCAGATCGCCATAAAGCCACCGACCTCCCAGAAGCTCCAGCCCAAAACGCTGCGCAGGTAGACCGGCAGACCAACTACGAACCAAACGTCGCGTGACGCGAACAGGAAGATACGCGCGGCGGCGAGCAGGTTGACCGCGCGATTGTTCGAAAACATGTGACTGAACCGCACCTTGGCGTCTGGGCGACCGAGCTGCCCATGGACTGCAACCAGCACGAGCACCAGTGCAGCGCCGACGAGCACGGCGAGGATGCCGAGTGCCGGTTGGAAGCCCACGACTGTGAGGAGCACCCCGCCGAGGAAGAAGCCGACGCCCTTCAGTGCATTCTTCGAACCCGTCAGGATTGCGACCCAGCGAAACAGTGCGTCGGGTGCGTTCTCTGGCACGACCAGTTTGACGGCGCTCTTCGAGCTCATCTTGGTCAGGTCCTTGGCAATGCCACTGACGGCCTGTGATGCCATCACATACGGCACGACGAGCCAAGGCGATGGGGCCAGAGCGAGCATCAGCAGCGCGCCGATCTGCAGCGTGAGCCCGGCTAGCAGCGTCGATTTGAGGCCGAAGCGGGCAGCGATCCAGCCACCGAAGAGGTTGGTCAGGATCCCAAAGGCCTCGTAAAAGAGGAACAGCGAGGCGACCTGCAGGGGGCTATAGCCGAGCTGGTAGAAGTAGAAGAGGACGAGGACGCGAATTGCCCCGTCCGTGATTGTGTCTGCCCAATAGGCGGCCGTCACGAGCGCGTAGTTGCGCAGGTCACCAGCTCGAGCGGCCGCGTCCATGCCCTCGATGCTACTCGGGCAGCCGTTGGCCGACGAGTCGGGCGAGTTCGGCGTAGCGGTTCGCGTAGCCCCACTCGTTGTCGTACCAGGCGAGAATCTTGACCTGCGTGCCATCGACAACCATCGTCGAGAGCGCGTCGACAATCGCCGAGCGCGGGTCGGTGCGGTAGTCGATGCTGACGAGTGGTCGCGGCTCATAGCCGAGGATGCCCTCGAGTCGTCCGTGTGTCGCGGCCTCGAGCAGGCCGTTGACCTCGTCGACGCTCGTCGCGCGGGCAACTTCGAAGACGCAATCAGTCAGCGACGCGTTGAGGAGCGGGACACGGATGGCGAGCCCGTTGAGCTTGCCCTCGAGCTCGGGAAAAATCAGCCCGATCGCACGTGCCGATCCCGTCGTGGTAGGAATCAACGACTGGCTGGCCGAACGCGCACGCCGCAGGTCTTTGTGGTGCAGGTCGACGATCGTCTGCGTGTTCGTCATGTCGTGCAGCGTCGTGATCAGACCGTGGCGAATCCCGAGCGCCTTGTGAATGGTCTGCACGATCGGGGCGAGGCAGTTCGTCGTGCACGAGGCGGCCGTCGCGATGTCGTGCACGGCAGGGTCGTACTGGTCGTCGTTGACGCCCACCACGATGTTGATAGCGGCGGGATCGTGGACGGGCGCGGCCACAACGACCTTGCGGGCGCCGCGATCGAAGTGTGGCTGGAGGGTGGCGAGCGTCTTAAAACGACCAGTCGCCTCGAGCACTACCTCGACGCCCAATTGCTCCCAGTCGATCTCCTCGGGGCTCGCATAAGAAGAATGGCTGAGTACCTGATCGCCAATCGTGAGGGTGTCAGCGGTTGCCGAGATGTCGCGCCACCAACGCCCATGCACCGAATCGAATTCGAGCAGGTGCGCGCAGGATGCCGCATCGCCATGAGCATCGTTGACGTGGACGAACTCGAGCTCGGGCCAGTCCCAGGCGACACGAAGTGCGAGGCGGCCCATCCGACCAAAGCCGTTGATGCCGATGCGGATTGGGCGCGTCATGGGCAAGACGATAGGACTCTCTGCCTGAGCCACGGGGAAGCATCCCGTAAGACAGTGGTGAAGATCTGGTAGAGAGCCGTGCGCCGGATGGACGCTGCGACGATGCTAGCTCGAGGTGCCGAGCGCTACTTCTAGTCGGATCAGCTTGAGTGCAATCTCGATCATCAACCAGTCGTCCAGCTTGATGTTGATGCCCGTCAGTTCCTCGATACGGCGGAGACGCTGACGCAGCGTATTTGGGTGTACATAGAGCGCCTGCGCAGTGGCGGAGATATTGCCGCGCTGGCGTAGAAACTCCTCAAGCGTTCGTGTCAATTGGGCCTGGCGCTGACGGTCATATTCGCCCAGTTTCTTCAAGGCGTCGCGCTGGCGGTCGCGAACACCGCCGTCGAGCGGCACGCGCAGCAGATACTTGTACGGGCCGAGGCCGTCGTACGGCACGATCGCTGGCGCGTCGACGATCACCGGTGCTGCGAGCGCAGCCTGCCGCGCCTCCTGCAAGCCGATCGCAAGCGCGGCGGCACCGAGGCAGGGACTCGAGACACCGACGACGAGCGGTAGACGATTTTCTCCCTCGCCCAACGCCTTCTCGAGCCGCTTGAGTGTCTCGGTCTCGTCCGCACCGAGTGCCGGCACGAGCGCCACTGCCTCTTCGTCACGCTGGTCAATTAGTACGCCAGGTAGCGCGCGCATCATGCCGGTACGAAACCGTTCGAGGGCATCCACTCGACCCTTATCGTCGGCATCGCGCCAGCCGATCACGACGACTGCAAGCTTGGGCTGGTTGAAGTCGCAGCCGAGGCGACGGGCACGAGAAGACAGACCGTCGGCGAAGCGTCCAGCAGCGAGGTCGGCGAAGAAATCCTTGATCAAATTACGCTCTTCGAGCCCTTCGATCAGGCGAATCTTCTTGATACCGACGGCTACCTGCGACGCGATCGAGGCTGCCAGGTCGCGGTCGGCGGGGCTGAAAGGGCGGTCGTCGACGGCGTGCGCGACGAGTGCGCCAAGCAGTTCTCCATCGGCCAACATTGGCATCAGGAGCGAACCAGGCTCGGGCGAACCACCCCAGAGGGCGGCGCGAAGCGTGGCCTGCACCGAACTGATGGTGCCAACACGACGAGCCTCGGCCAACTCGCTGACCGTCACGGCGGAGGGGGCATCGCCAACCTCTGGAGCCGATGCGTGTCGCTGCAGGCGGTCGCCGCGGTCGAGCAGGTAGATGTGAGCAGCGTCGGCATTCAACAACGGCAGCGCCTGATTGGCGGCTGTCGGTAGGAGATCATCCAGCGTAATCGCGGATGAAACTGCCCCGGAGAGGGCGGACAGGCCTTCAAGCTCGCGAACGCGGCGCCTCGCGGCCTCGTAGAGGCGCGCATTGACAATCGCCGACGCGACGAGCGATGCCGAGTGGATCACGAAGGCGGCGTCCTCCTCCGTAAAGACGCGCGGTGCCTCGGCGTGCAGGGCGATCACGCCAATCATCTCGTCGTCGGGGGCGATTAGTGGAACCGACACGATCGACTGGTACTTCTCCTCCTCGAACTCGGGGAAGTACTTGACGCGCGGATCCTGGAGAGCATTCTCGGCGATAAAGACGGGTTCGCGGTGTTTGGCGACCCAGCCAGCCAAGCCTTCACCGCGACTCATCGAGACGGTGCCAATCTGATCGCGATACCGCTCGTCCGATACCGATCGCAGCACCAAGGCGTCGTCGGGGCCCTCAGCAATGAAGATCAGCGTCGCATGGGCGCGCGTGTGCTCGGTCACGAGCTCGACGATGGCGCCCAACACCTGCTCGAGATCCACGCTCGACGAGACCGTACGAATGATCTCGTAGAGCACGCGGCGCTCATCGGCAGCCGCGGCTGGTTGAACAGGTATGGGTGGGGT
>FLOH01001471.1_pt1 | contig 36812 bp, 35 predicted proteins | sample 756751 | NCBI WGS metagenome assembly FLOH01 (sample SAMEA4026879, study PRJEB14308) | marine metagenome | biome: coastal water; material: water | depth 74 m
ATTTACAATGATATACTTGCTTCTAATATCCTTCAGCCAGTTTAAAACCCAAAATTTAGCAATCACCGATTTAATTATTAACCAGCTCAATGGCGCTCAGTAGTGAATAAAAAAATTAAAATCTCCATTGCTGTTTTTTCTCTAATCTTAATTGTTTTAATTGCCCTGCCTTTTGCTATCAACAAATCCGCCATTAAATTTCAAGTTGAACAAAAAATTAGCCAAAAATTAGGTGTAAAATTTGAAGCGAAAGGAAGTATTGGTATCAGATTCTTACCAATACCACAAATTTCTTTGGGCGAAGCAACTGCCAATAACATAGTTATCAGTAACGAACTTTATAGTAATATTAGTGTTAAAAATTTAATAATTAGACCAGAAATTTTATCTCTTTTTAGTGGAAAAATGAAGATTAAGAGTTTGATTTTTCAAAACCCAAAAATTGAAAATCGCTACATAAACGCAATTCAAACAATCTCCACACAAAAAGAGGACGAGGCGCCAAAAGTTATTAATATGAATGGTGGGCTTTTTAATAAGATGGTAGATTTGAAAAATAGCGATAAAGAAATTTTCGATTTTAAAAATATCAAATCTATAAAGTTTAGTGATGGCTCTTTTTCTGCAAAAAATAATGATAATGACATCAGCACAGAATTTACCAAAATTAATTTTACTCTAAAAAACCAACTTAAAAAACAAATTTTTATCATTCAGGGTGATTTTCTTTCTGGCAATATTCCAACCGATTTTAAACTTGTTGCCAATATTCAAAATAACGACGATTCAATCTTAACCATTCAATCACCAATCATTAATTTTATCGCCAGCGGGAAGTTTGAAAATTCTAATATCCAAGACCTAATCAAATCTAACTTCTCCGGCAAAATTGACGCTGAAATAATAAATTTAAAAGCGCTTCTCAATAAATATTTTTCTAAAAATAACCCAATTTATCTCAAGATAAACGCTACCCAACCAATTATAATCAGTGCAAATATCAATGATAATAGTGGCAAAATCACCATAGAAGATATTTTAATCAAATCTCAAATCATTGCTGGCAATGGTAAAATCATCGCTAATTTTGCCAATGAAAAACCAAAAATTGATGCTAATTTTACTTTCGAAAATATTGACATGGATAACATTTGGTCTGCTGCACCATCTGGCACTAATAACAAAGTTATTGAATCACAAAACGATATTATCAAAAAATTTATTAGCGATTCCCAAGTCGATGTCTCTAATGAAAATAAAAGCAGAATTATAGATGTTGCCAATCAGCCATCTTCAAAAAAATCTATTTTGGATAACTTAGATTTTAATGCTGATATCAGAATTAAAACTGCCCAATATTACGGCGGAACTCTTGGAGATCTTAAACTATATTTTCTTACTTCTGGAAATGGAAAAATCACTCTAGCACCATTCACAGCAGACATTCCAGGCGGCTCTTTGAAGGTTGGTGGCACAATAGAATATGAAAACAACATTCCTAAATTTATCGGCAAAGCCCTGATTATTGGTCAAGATTTATCCAAATCTTTATCTTGGCTTAAAATTGATATTGATAATTTAAAACCCAATATTCTCTCTCAATATAATTTTTCCACCGATTTAATATACATGCCCAACCTTACTTTTTTTAATAACCTAATTTTAGCAGCAAACGACGATAAAAATATTGTGATTGGTGATTTAAAAATCGATAATTCCACCAACATTTCTAAATCTAGCGCTAATTTGAGAATTAATTACTTAAATTATGACGACTATTTTTCTCCGCCAAAACACAACCCTTATTTATCGACAGGCCCTTTATTAAACAAGCTTCTTTGGCTTAACACCATCAACTCTCATCGCAATATTTATTTATTATTTAATCAATTAGTTTATCGCGGCGAAACCTTAGAAAACCAATCTTTTAGGGCGCAATTTGGGCAAGGATATTTTAAATTATCCGACATCGATATACACTCACCAACCATTGATATTAAAGGCGATATTGACGTTGACATAACCAATAATAGCCCTCAATTTAATATCAATATCAACTCCAATAACTTCCAATACAACCTCGAAGATAGCACCGGAAAAAACCAACTATTTAGTCTTCCATCGCTAGACGATTTTAGTGGTAAGGTTAATTTTAATGTTGGCAATTTAAAACTAAAAAGCTGGCAAGCATCTGATATAAAAATTGCCGGAAAATTAAAAAATGGCGTTATCGATTTCAATAATTTTAATTTCCAAACCTATGCTGGAACTGCTAAATATAAGGGTTCTATGGTTTGTAAAAATATTAAAACGGTTAATGGCAGTTTGGAATTGCTTGGAGTTGATAATACACAATTTTTGTCTAATATTTTTGGTGTCAATAATATTTCTGGCGTTGCTAATATTTCATCCGTAATCAATGCTGGTGGCGAAACTGAAGCAGAGTTTATTAAAAATATTAACGCCAAGGTTCAATTTATTAGTGCCAAGGTTACTGTGACAGGTTTTGGTGTTTACGATTTGGCAATAAAAATGGCGCAACCAACAAAATATCGAGATGAGCTAGTGCAACCACTCAGAATCTTATACAAAGATACCACACAAAGCACTTTTGACAATGCTGCCGGCGCAGCAGATTTTAAAAGAGGTAGCAAAAATGTATTTTATATCAAAACCTCCACTACCGGAATTAATGGTATCGTTTCTGGCGCCATTGATAATAAAAATTCTTTCGATGCTAGTGGGAATTTTATTTTCATTAGCGGCACTCGCCAAAATCAAATTCCTATCAATTTTGCAGTTAATTTTAATGGTCAATCTGGAAATATTAACCAAAGCACCAATTTAAATCAGGTTGAGCAGTATCTAGGCCTGCCAATATCCAGCCCAGTTAGCATTAAAGAACCAGAAGCTGTCAAAATTCCCGATAATGACAATCAACCTCCAATTTACTGATTCACAGAAAAATATTCCCTTTAGCGATGCCGAGGAATTAATTGAGCAATAAAACATAACGTAATGTACTAGTTTAAGGTAGGCTTAACTACACCATCCGTCATCCCTTCGATAAATCGGGATCCATTTTTTAGCACCGATTACTTTTAAAGATGGATCCCGATTTATCGAAGGGATGACGGATTGAGTTTTTTGCCCTTACCTTAAACTGGAATATTGTGAAACATAATTTTCAAACTCATTCAAATTTATGAACAAAATCCAAAAAATCCAAACCCAAAAAACTCCCATCACCTGCCTCACCGCCTATACTTACCCAATTGCCAAAATTTTAGACAAACATTGCGATATCATTTTAGTTGGCGATTCTTTGGGAATGACAATTTATGGAATGGAAAGCACTAGAGAAGTGAGTTTGCAAATGATGATTGACCACGGTAAAGCAGTTGTTAGAGGCGCTAAAAATGCTTTGATTGTGGTTGATATGCCATTTGGAACTTATGAAGAATCTCCAGATCAGGCACTGAGGAATGCTAGAAAAATTATGGAAGAAACAGGCTGTGATGCAATTAAAATTGAAGTATCAAAAGACATCATCCACATTGCTAAATTTCTAGTTCAAAACCAAATTCCAGTTATGGGTCATATTGGGCTTTTACCACAAACCGTTAAAGAAAAAAGTGGCTATAAATATCAAGGAAAAGATCAAAATTCAGCAGAAGAAATTTTACAAATTGCACTAGATTTAGAAAAAGCTGGCGCCTTCTCAATAGTCATAGAAGCAGTCCCAGCTAGTCTTGCCACTCAAATCACCAAAGCCATAAAAATTCCAACAATCGGCATTGGTGCTTCAGTTGATTGTTCTGGACAAGTATTGGTGATTGACGATTTATTAGGATTGAATCAAGATTTTAAACCGCGCTTTGTCAAAAATTATGCTAATTTAGTTAGCGAAATTGACAAAGCGGTTGAGGAATTTTGTGGCGAAGTTAAAAGTAGAAAGTTTCCAGATGAGAAACAAATATTATAAATTATTTAGCCTAAATGACCATTATTACTCCATTCATTTTCAGGTGGTCTCCTAACTTGTTGCACATTTCGAACTACAACAGGAGCTCCAATTTCTTGATTACTATCCTCCATTGTAATCATTTTATTTTGAAGGGTGGATATAAATCCATCTGGCAAAGATTGCGTGGGTGATATATTTTCAAACATATAAAGATAGGCGCCTCTTATGTGTGCGTTAGTTAGTGATGGCAATCCTAAGGTTGTACGAAGTGGTGCGAGAGATTGTGGTGGTGATACAAAGTATCGAAGATCATCAGCCTCATCTCCAACCTGACCACTCGTAATCCAATCCTGAAAATCATTAATGACCTCTTCTGGTATTATGAATTTATTGCTATCATCAAAGTCTATTGCACCAGTAAGATTGGTTAATAATTTTGCTAAACTAATACGATCATAAGCTATTGGCATAAGTTAATTTATTTTGTTAATAAAGGAAAAAACCAAGAACAGAGATATTTAAGTAGAAATTATTTGTTAACAATAATAATTTTAATTCAAGAAAATGGGTAATATTTGATATATAATAACCACAATATCGTTTATTTTTTTATCAATTACCGTTGACCAACTATTTTTGACCAACAGTAATTTCAATAAGAGTTGTTTAGAATGGCTTGTTGGTCGTTGTATATCAGGATAATCACCCAAAAACTAAGAAATAACTTTGTGTTTTTTACCAATCTTAATGAAAGCTGCAATTGCTTTATCAAGATGTTCAAGAGTGTGAGCAGCAGAAATTTGCACTCTAATTCTCGCTTCATTTTTAGGAACAACTGGAAATGAGAAAGCAACAACATAAATTCCTTCTTCCTCAATTAAATCCTTCGCCATTGCTGCCGCAAGTTTGGCGTCATAGAGCATAACTGGGGCAACTGGATGAATTCCTTTTCTAATATCAAAACCAGCTTCAACCATTTTACTTCTAAAATATTTGGTGTTGTCAGCTAATTTTTGAATTAAATCTTTAGAAGTTTTAAGCATATTTAAAATTTCTAAAGCAACTGCTGCAACTGCTGGAATTGCATTGTTAGAAAATAAATATGGGCGACTTTTGTTTCTAAGTTTATCGATAATTTCTTTGCGAGACGCAATAAAACCACCGCCTGCTCCGCCTAATGCTTTTCCTAAAGTGCTTGATACAATATCAACTCTTTTAATCACATCACAAAGTTCAATTGTGCCGCGACCATTTTCACCAGTAAAACCTGTGGCGTGAGAATCGTCAACCATTACCATACAATTATATTTCTCAGCCAAATCACAAATTTCTTGCAACTTAGCAATATCACCATCCATTGAAAAAACACCGTCAGTGACAATAATTCTGCTTTTCGAAGTTGTAACTGCAGCCTTAATTTTTTCTTCCAAATCCGCCATATCATCAAATTTATAGAAAAAGCGTTGCGCCTTACAAAGCCTAATTCCGTCAATCAAACTAGCATGATTTAAATCGGCAGAAATAATCGCGTCTTTATCATCAAACAAAGCAGCAAAAACACCGTTATTTGCAGCAAAGCAAGAGCTATAAGTTATAACATCTTCATAACCCAAAAACTCCGCCATCTTTTTTTCAAACTCTTGGTTAATGTCCATCGTTCCACAAATAAAGCGAACTGACGCCGTTCCAAAACCATATTTATCAATAGCTTTTTTGGCCACTTCACGCAAATGCATATTATCTGCCAAACCTAAGTAGTTATTAGCACAAAGATTTATCACCGATTTTTTCTTACCAGATTTATCGATAATTTCTACCTCAGCAGATTGTGAAGATGTGATAGCATATTCTGATTTATAAAGACCTTCTGTTTTTAGAGTTTCTAATTCGGAAGCTATGCTGTTTAAAAATTCTTGTTTGATCATTTTTTTGTTTAATTATTAATGTTGTGAGTAAAAATGGATCCCGACTTTCGTCGGGATGACGTGCGATGTTAGGAGATGTGAGCTAGAAGGTTTGCACAAAAAAACTACCAACACCGTCATCCCGAGGAAAGTCGGGATCCATCTTTACTAAGAATTCGAATTACAATTTAAAATATAAATCTTCCCAATCTTTATTTTCCTTCTCTATCAAATTTATCTTCCACTCTCTTTTCCACTCCTTCAATCTTTTCTCCCTTAAAATCGCCTCAGAAACATCCTCAAAAACATCATAATAAACCAATTTATCTACATCATATTTACTGGTAAAGCCTTTTATTATTTTGTTTTTATGTTCGTATATTCTCTTTTCTAAATTGGCAGTAACGCCAATATAGAGAGTGCCTCGCTTTTTGCTGGCTAGAATATAGACATAAGAGAGTTTGTTCATTGTGGGTTTTTTGGTTTACTGTGGTGCAGTTTGTGGATCCCGACTTATCTAGGGATGACGTTATAGATATTGGGATGACGGCTTATAAAATTTGTATATAAAACCTCCAACGCCGTCATCCCGATGAAAATCGGGATCCGCCTTAAATCTTTAATCAAAAAACTATTTCAATTTCTCTCTCAACTTCTCAATCATATCCGCCGTCATTCTTGCTAAATCATATTCCGGTTTCCAGTTCCATTCAGACTTTGAAGAAGAATCGTCAATTGATTGCGGCCAAGAGTTGGCGATGTTTTGGCGGAAATCTGGTTTATACTCAATGGTAAATTCTGGAATATGTTTTTTAATTTCAGCGGCAATTTCTCCACAAGAAAAGCTCATTCCAGCGAAGTTGAAATTGCAGTGATGTTTAAGAGTTGCAAAATCTGCGTCCGCTAAATCTATAGTTCCGCGAATTGCATCAGGCATATACATCATTGGTAAAATGGTGTTTTCTTCCAAAAAGCAAGTGTATTTTTTATTTTTAATTGCTTCATAAAAAATCTCCACCGCATAGTCAGTTGTGCCACCTCCGGGTAGGGTTTTATAACTAATTAATCCGGGATAACGAATGCCGCGAATATCAACGCCAAATTTAGCAACATAATATTCACACAATAATTCACCAGCAGCCTTGGTTAGGCCATACATTGTTTTTGGCAAAATTATTGTTTCTTGTGGAGTGTTTTGTCTTGGCGTTTCTGGGCCAAAAACTGCAATTGAGCTTGGGCAAATAATTTGTTTTAAACCCATTTCGCGAGCCACTTCCAAAACATTATAAAGCCCATTCATATTAACATCCCAACAAAGATGTGGGTTCTTCTCGCCAGCAGCAGAAAGGATTGCAGCTAGGTGATAAATGACTTCAATATTGTGTTTTTTAACAACATTTTCCAAACCTCTTTTATCGAGAACATCAAGTATTTCAAAAGGTAGAAAATCGGCAACATTGGTTGGTTCACGAAGATCAGAGGCGACAACATTTTCAGGTCCAAATTTTTCTCTTAAGGCTAAAACTAACTCCGTTCCAATTTGCCCAATTGCACCAGTTACTAAAATTTTTTTGGTCATTTTTAATTGTTGAATTAAATTAAAAGTGGATCCCGACGAAAGTCGGGATCCACAACATAGTTAACAAATTTGATAAGTAATCGATTTTAAATATTCACTTTCTAGCAAAACTGGATGCATTGGATGATCAAAACCTGCCCCAAAAATTCTAACAATTTTGCCACTCCTGCCAGCCTTATCAATTCCTGATGCTGTTGCTCTAATCAAATCTTGCAAACCAGCGTTATGCGAACAAGAAGCGATGAATAAATAACCATTTTTTGCTACCAATTTAGCGCCTAATTTTGCTAATTTTTCATAGCCTTTAATACCAGTAAAAAAATCTTTTCTGGATTTAACAAAGGCAGGCGGATCAAGCACAACAACCTGAAATTTTTGGCCAACTTTAATTAAATTTTCTAATTCGTCAAAAACTTTTCCATTAATAAACTGAAAACTTTTTGCATCTAAATTATTAAGTTTAATATATTCTTGAACATTTTTAATTGCCAATTCTGACGAATCAATAAAAGCAACTGAGTTTGCGCCAGCCTCAGCAGCATTGATTCCAAAGCCGCCATTATAACAATAGCAATCTAACATATCTTTGCCTTTCACTAATGAGGCAACAAATTTACGGTTTTCTCTTTGATCAAAAAACCAACCAGTTTTTTGCCCATTAATTGGGTCGAAGTTAAATTTTAAACCATTTTCAATGAGGATATTTTTTTCTGGTAATTCACCTTGTAAAACTTTTACATATTCTTGCAAACCTTCTAATTTCCTAGTCGAAATATCATTGCGTAAAATAATAGTTGGGCTAACAAAAATTGTATTTAAAGAAATTACCAAACTATCAAGCAAGTTCTCCATTCCGGCAGTTGAAACTTGTAAAACTAAAAGATTATCAAAGCGGTCAATAATCAAACCGGCCAAGCCGTCAGCCTCAGAATGAACTAGGCGGTAATATGGTTCAGCAAAAAAATCTTCTCTTAATTTTAGAGCTTGTTCAATTTTTTTAGTCAAAAAATCTTGGTTAATTTCCTGATGTTCTTTTGTAGTTAAAATGCGCACAGCAATAAGCGAGTGGCGGTTATAATAACCATAACCCAAAAAATTACCGAAGGCATTAGCAACCTTCACTAAACTGCCCGAAGCAATTTCCGCTAAGCCGTCCCCATCAATTTCATTGGAATAAACCCAAGGATGACCGGCATTTACTTTACGATCCTGCCCTTTTTTAAGTTTTATTGAATTGAGTTGCACGAGAGATTTTTGGAATTAAGAATGAAATAAAAATGAGGCAGCATTTTAAACAAGGATGTTAAAAAATAATAGGAGAATTATAGGAAAGTTGGGTAATTATCCCCTCAAGCACAAAGCAACTTGATTAATAACTAATACCAATTATCAAATTTAACTATACATAACTAACCCCACAAACACTCCTAATAATTTCTGGATTTAAAGTTCTAACAAACTCACAAACGGCGTCTTCTAATTCTTGTAAAGTTTTATAAATCCTATTTTTAATCGTATGATCTTTGACAAATTGCCAAAGCTTTTCTATTGGATTGAGTTCTGGTGAATATGGCGGCTGGATAATAATTCTAATATTCTTGGAATATTTCAATTTATCAGATTTATGCCAACCAGCTCCATCCATAACGATTACTATTTTTTTGTCCTTGTTTTCTTTTGAGAATTCGCGTAGAAAAATATTCATACAGTCAATATTAACCTTTGGTAACAAAAGGGTAAATTCCTTTCCAGTTTTTGGGTTAGCGGCTGAGTAAAGATAAAAATTCTTGTACCCAAGCTTTATTTTAACTGGAGTTCTAATGCCAGTTTTAAACCATCCATGACCAACCTTGCTATGAGTGCCAAATCTGCTTTCATCAAAGAACCAGACTTCTTCATCTTCCTTTATTTCATTTGCTAGATTTTTTTTTAAAATCATCAGCCTGTTTTTTATCTTGTTTGTAATGAGTTGGTCTGGGAGTAATGTAAGAAAAACCCAAGTCCCGCATTAGTCTATAAACAGTAGCAATTCCCACCGTTTTAAGTAAATCACTTTCTATGACTTTCTTTAGCTCTTTTGCTGTGATATTAGGATTATTTTTGATTATTTTGTAAATCTTATCTTCATCATTCTTGTTAAATATTCTTTTTCTGCCTCTGCCTTTTCTAACTACCAAGCCATCAATTGATTCTTTATTAAAATCTTTTATCCACCTCATCATCGTAACTCGAGTCACACCAAATACTGACGCCACCTTTGATATGTTGTGTCGTTTCGCCGAAATTATTGCCTGTAACCTTCTAGCAATCTCACCAGTTTTTCCCTGTTTCTTTAGGGTTATTTTGCATTTTTCTAATAATGCATCACTAATCGCTGAACTTACTCTTGCCATAATCTTCTCATTTTAGGTTAAATGAAAAGATTATAAGTTAAGATATATATTATGTATAGTTAAATTTGATAATTGGTATAATTGTATAGGTAGGGTTGTTGGGAGAAATCAATGTAATATTAGCATTAAGTAAATGATTGAGCGTGCCATTAAATTGTAGAGTTGGTAAACCACCAATACCATTTTTGATATATGTAGGACGGTTGGTACTTAGTGCAGCAGAAACTATTGCGGGTGAAGAAGTGTGAGGATTTTGATCTTTTCAGTCAGTGATATTACTATTATCGTTTGGTGCGTTGGTATAAACACCGCTACCAGCGGTTCCAGTAGCAATTGTTGTATTATCTGTAGCATCAAGCCACAAAACTAAACCATCTATTGCATTAACGATGGAACCAGTCGTTAAATTGCGAGCAGATTTGAGTTTGGATTCACTCATAATTCTTGAACCCTTAGTAACTCCAGTTACCAAGATGCCAATGATTAAAAGATATTCAAATTATTTTTTTAATCTAATTTACTTTTTTGATATTCTTCAAATCCTCTTCAAGTTCTTTTAAATTAACCTCTTTCAACTTTCCTTTTTGTAATTCTTTAAATTTTTGATACTCACTACCAGATTTTTCAATCGCAATTTTGTGGCTTATTTTTCCAGCGTGTTTCAAAATTTCTCTGCCGTTCAGATTTAAAATAGCGTCAAGCCTTTCGACCCAATCTTTCATATACATTGGATTTTGCTGGTTTGCCATTGTCTCAGCAAAAGCAAGATATTGCTCAACCAAAAGCCCTAGAAGTTTAATTTCATCTTCATCTAAATAATTTTTACCAATTTCAGAATCTTTTTTAGTAATTAATTGCTCAAGTTTTTTGTCGCAAGATTTCATACCCATAAAAGGTAAATTGCCATTAGCTCTTTCAAAAACTAGCTCGGCTGCTGTTTGCTTGCTTATCGCCCACAAAAGTTTATTTTGCACAATTTGAAAAAACTCAATGGTCTTCTCATCTTTAGCATCATAATCAATACTGGTTCTGTAAATATCTTTGATCTTCTGATAAAAAAACCGCTCAGAAAGCCGAATTTCTCTAATCCTTTCTTGCAACTCATCAAAATAATTCATCGACTTGCCAGCTTTAAACCTTTCATCATTTAAAACAAAGCCTTTAATGATATACTCTTTAAGCCGATTTGTTGCCCAAATACGAAATTGCGTGCCTTGCTTTGATTTAACGCGATAGCCGACAGAAATTACAACATCAAGATTGTAATATTTAACATCAGTTTCTTGCGTTTTGCCTTTAATTGCACCGTGCGAAGTGGTATGTCGGAAATCCCGACATACCACATTTTCATCAAGTTCGCATTCTTTAAAAATATTTTGAATATGCTCGGTTATTGTGCTACGAGCCTTCCCAAACAAAACCGCCATTTGCTCCTGATTCAACCAAACAGTTTCTTGTTGCAATTCAACATCAAGTTTTATTTTCCCATCTTCGCTTTGATAGATTAGGATTTGGGAATTTTCTTGTTTTTCTTGAGGGGATTTTGGCATTTTTTTAGTGGGTTGAGGTTAGTTTTTGTAAGAGATTCGGATTGTTTTTGTCAACTATAGTTTGTGATTTCATTAAAGAATGTAGAAGGGGGTCAAGTCACGTTATCCACTAACGAAAGTAAGTATTTGGTGGATAACTTGACTCGACCAATTGCTTTTTTTAAATTAATCAAAAGTAAAATCACTACCTATAGCATCTTTAACTTTTTTAGTTGAAATTGTTAGATTTTCCACCTTATGTAATTCAATATTTCTACACCAAGCATAATCTGCGGTATTTTTATGTTGCCCTAAGATTTGACCAAGAATTATTTTATTAATTATTCCAGAATTTTCATAATTTGTAATAAATACTTCTTTTTTTAGTTTAACGGATGGATTTAATCTGTTATTTGTAAAAATACTATCCAATCCCAAAATCTTATTATTTGTTTTGTCAAAACCATACCCTAAAATAAAAATCTTTTCTGCATTTTCTATTTTAGGTTTTATCATTGCTTCAGCTTTAGCTATATCCTCTCTATCTTCACCAATTACTTTCAAATTTTTTGCCGCATCTCTGATATTACGGGGCTTTCATAAGAGGTCCTTGGGCTTTTAATCATGAATTCCTTAGCAATAACTGATCCATAAACATGAATAATTTCTAGGTTACTTTCCAAAAAATCGTTCATTTCTTTTTTATGATTTTCGAAATACTTCATATGTTTTAATCTTGAATATAAAAAATATTCCAAGGATACATCGTAGTTGAAAGTGATGATGGTTAGTTTGTTGTTGGTTAAATTTTTTTGTTTTCCATCTTCGCAACCTCTTAATATTTCAGTTAATAAATATCGATACCAACTTTCATCAAAATTCCTGGAAGTAAGAGATGATCTTTGATGATTTAAAATTCTTTGAGCAATCTTTTCTTTTCCGAGATCAGCATATTCTTTATGAAGTGATAAAAAGAAGTCTATGCTTAAAGGCTGAAAATCCTCTAAACTAGTCAAGAATTTTTTGCTTAAAATCTCCTCTGAATAGTTGACTTTAGGTGGTTTTAGGCTTTGTATAATGTCCGATACTAATTTTTTACCAATTGGATACCCCAAATCAGTACTAGCTCCGGCTCCAAGTATTAAAACAGTTTCTTTGGTGAACATATATTTTTTTATTAAAAGGGATTAGGTTCCATCATCCATAAAATTTAATCTATTTACCATCATCAATCTCTTTCAACAACTTAGCGCCTTGCCCTTCATCATCATTTTCAAACTTTATCCCCGCTTCAACAAAAATAGTTTTTATATCTTCAGCAATTCTCCTTTGCGGACTGGTTATTTCTCTTTCAAAATCGGTGATTGTTTTTTGGGTAATTCTAACTTTGTTGGCTAAATCTTGTTGCGACCAACCTAAAAAAGCCCTTGCGGCTTTGCATTGTTTTGGGGTGATAGTTTTTTCAATTTTATTGCTTGACATCTTTATTATTTATAAATTAGTATATATTTTAAGTATTTCTATTATCTTTATAACTCAGTTAATTTAGCCAGAAGCGGGTAAACGCTTTGGTAAACCGCTTTTTACGTCGGCAATTTATAATCCGATTATAAAGCTAAATAGCCAGTTATTTAGTAATAAAATAAGTAATTTGTGTTAATTTAACCCATTCTAACCATGCCAGAAAAAAACCTCAATCCCAATTTAGAAAACGAAATAATCATCGGCTTTCACCTCATCAGAAAATCTGCCAATTCCTTAGCTCAAGATTTGAGATATTTTAAGCAAATACCTAATTATTTCAACGCCGAGCAAGTTGCTAATATTCTTGGGCAAATTGAAGAGGTGGAGCAAAATATTAAAATTTTTCGGGATATTTTTAATAAAAGAGTTCTGGGGTAGGGTGATTGTGTTGTGTTGCAACGAGTTTTTTTGGGGAGGGATGGCGCGCCTTTGGCGCTGGCAAATAGCTATTACGCAGGTTCGCTTTGCTCACCAAGCTTCATTGACGCTATTTGTCGAACCCCATCGGAGGTTCTTCGCTCCCTCCCAAGAGCCATACTAAAAAGGCCCGCCTAGCTTGCGCTGGCGGGCCTTTTTAGTATGGCTCAGTGAAGGTATCCTTTTCTAACTTTTCTCCAACTGGTCTAGAGTATTGCAAAATATAGCTTGACCATTTGGTCGTCTATTTAGTGATTTTTCGACCGCACGAACGAATCATACTTTTTACTAACTTTCTCCATTTTATTTAGTAATTAGTTTTTTAAACATCTATTGATTCTTGTAACAATAGTTTGACATTAACATAGAAATGACATTTTTTTGTCAAAAGTGTTTGACAATTTAACTATAAAGGCTAAATTTACCGCATCTTATTACAAAATAATGTCTTTTTAATTATAAAACTATGTTAATAACAAGAATCAAAGCAAATAATTTTTATGGAATCAAAGACCCTGTAGAAGTTTTTTTTACTGAAGGAGGAAAAAAAGATAAAATTGGTTACACAAATTCTGGAAAAGAAAGAGTATCTTTGATTTCTGGCTTTTATGGAGCCAATGCTTCTGGTAAAAGTACAATATTGCACGTTATTGATAGTGTTATCAGAATTATTTTAGCAAGGCATCAGGAGTTTGTTATTATTAATGGTGTAAAAGTAAAACAAGATGTTGTGATTGCTGTTCCTAATTTTAGCACGGAGATGAAATCAAAACCAATTGAGTTAGAAATGGATTTCATCATTGATAAAAATAAGTATAAATACTCTGTTTCTCTTATAAATGAAGGTAGAGAAATCTCTGAAGAAGTTTTAGACAAAAATAGTAAAAATATTTTTAGCAGAAAAGATCACAAAGTTTCATTTGAAAATAGCATAAAGAAGAAATTAGCATCTATTTCTCAAAACATTGTAGCTCCATCTAAATCATCATTTCTTTCTGTTGTTTTGGATGATAGTTCTGACCTTTCTGTGTTTGGAAATATTAAAGAGGAAATAGGAATTTCTGAACTCAAGCAAATACAAAGTAAGATTTGTTTTATAACCGATAAAAGATCTGTTCAAATGGGTCAAAATAACATAAGCGGATTATTTGCTTTTGCGTATAGTTATTTAAATGATACACAAGCAGGTCAACAAGAAAAGATTAATAAAGTTAATTCTGTAGTGAAATATTTCGAACCTTCTTTTGATGGGCTTATTATAGAAAAAAGGGATAATAATTCTTTTAGATTTGATGCTCAATATAATGATTTCTACAAAGAGCTTCCTGTGCCAGAGATGTCTGCTGGAACAAGAGAAATTATATCTTATATTAGTGATATTCTTAGAATCATAAAGACTGGTGGCATTGTTGTTTACGATGAAACAAGCAAATACTACCATTCAGATATGGAAATGGCGATCCTTAACCTTTTCAAGGATAAAGATATAAACAAAAGTAACGCCCAAATATTCTTCTCATCACATAATCATGAAACTTTTGATTTACTTCAAAACGATCAAGCGCACATCTTAGAAAAAAAGAAAGGCAATATAGTCGCAACTAAGGTCTCGGATTTCGATGTAAAAGAGAGGGATAATATAAAAAGAATCTATCGCTTAGGCTCCCTTGGAGGAGTTCCTGATACTATCGATTTCAATCGAGTCATAAACAATCTTTTATAAGTTTATGACTAAAAAGAAGATATTTCAGATATATTATTTATTGGTAAGCGAGGGAACTACGGAGTATAACCTTTTTGCATACCTAACGAGAAATAGATTTAGAGAGTTATTTTATAACTCTAATATCAAATTTAGCGATAAGGTAGAAATTGCAGAAGTTGGTATATCTAAGGGTAAATTAAATGGCGCCTCAGACATTTCCTCTTTCGAAAGCAAATATAAATTTATAAAAAAGCGATATAAGGGTCAGAAGCGATTTTTTATCCTAGATAAAGATCTTGATGATTCTTTAAAGATAGCTGATGCCATAAAGAAGGGTAAAGATATTGTGCAATTTATAGAATATAATTCTGAGTATTTGTTGTTAAATTTTGCAGATAAAAATCCAAAAAAGCCTTCTCATTTCGTGAATTTAGAAAAGTTTAGAAGTTATTGTAAGGCGGAATTTCAGAAACAATTTGGCAAAAAAGCATCACAATTTCAAGATCCTGATTTTGAAAAAGTATTAAAAAATATTAGTGACGAAGAAGTAAAAGAAGTTTTCTCTGTCCTATTTTCTACTTTGTAAGTCTAATATGAAATTTATGCATAGAGTCATAAAATATTTTTAATTTTGATTAATTTATAAAAAAATTGTGTCTCAAAACTCGGAAAACATAAAAAATGTTAGGGAAAAGAAATTAAAATTCGTTAATGCCATATCATCCTGCTTGTATGATATTAAGGCCTACAATTTACCAAAGATATGCAGCAATTATGGTCTAGAGAATGGTGAGGAAAGTGAAGCTTATTCAAGTAAGAATAATTATATAAGAAGCAGAATAGACCATAAAAGTCTCGAGGAGTTGATATCTCTAGCTGAAAAAATACTACATGATTATTATGATCTGGAACTGGAAAACTTAATTTTATTAGAAAGCGAGTCAAATCTAATTAAAAAAATAACCAATTTAACATTATTAGATTTGTTTGACTATTTAGATCAAATAAGCCTTTACGGAAGATTAAACTCTGAAGAATTCTTACTTAAAATTAAAGAGAGTTGTATGGCTTGTAGCTCTGAAAAAGTTAGCTTAATTCCCTCTTTAACATGGGCAAAAAATTACAATAAATGGTCTTGGTTTTACACTGATTCATTCAATCAGTGGCACTTTCTAGATAATTCGGGTTTGATAAAAGAGATCTTGGAATTAAACAAGCTACCGCAAAGTAAAATATTTTCCTTTATTGAGCTATTGGTTTCGCCAGAAGTTAGAAGAGAAGAGGATGTAAAAATTGTACTAGAAAACATTAATAAATTTATCTCGAAAGATGGTTTTCTCCTGAAACAGGTGTATACTATCTCAAATAAGCCAATATTTAAAATTAGAGAGTCATCGTCAAAAATCATTTCTCAGAGTTTTGGTAATAACCTTGATGCAAAAAAAGAGATATCTTCAAAATTTATTATAGAGCATATTGATGATTGTAAAAAATACATCGAGCAGAGCAAATACTATGATGCAATTTCAGATGCTAGAAGCCTCGTAGAGAGCGTTTTTGAATACATATTAGAAGAACACAATGTAAGTTATAATAATTGCAATGGGGACTTAGGAAAGCTGTTTAGAGAAATCAAAAAAGCACTAAACTTTGAAGCTCAAAATCTAAAAACAAAAGTCAAAGACGAAACTTTGCAAGAAGCGTTTATTAAAATTTCTGGCTCTCTCGAACAAATTGTTATGTCAATAGGAACAATCAGTAACAAAATGAGCAAAAGACACTCACGATCAAGTGAGTCATTAGAACATCACGCATTGCTGGCTGTCAATTGTGCTTATACGGTATGCAATTTTGTCTTTGATTCTTATAAATACCAAAAGTCAAAAAATTTATAGTGAAAGTTCGAAACCGCAAAACGCTAGGCGGTTGAAAAAGTTCGATAAAAAACTTACAAATCCAGCATTGAATAGAGTTGCTGAAGGTATTTTTTACAAAATTAGACCACTTTAACTCACTAAAAAATACAAAAAATAGAAGTGATTTAGATGTCTGGATGCAGATAAATTAAGGCTTGGGAAGTTATCTCTCTAAATCTCCACTACCATTTGGCTTTAGTAAATGCAGTAAAATCAAGGCTTTGGGAAGGTTTTTTTGATAAAATCAGGTAAAAAATTTTCTGTTTTATAATTTTTTAGCATCAATTTAACCAAATGGCCACTTGGTTAAAATCTCCAAAACAAGTGGTATGTGATTTTCGAGAAGCATTGAAACCAGTGGTTTCAAGGAGTGTTGAGAGGTTTAAAATGGAGAAAGTTAGTAATCGGATGTATGCGCTATGGCTCAGCGTGTGAATCCCATTGCTAACTTTTTCCATTGGGTTCGAATCCTTGCTTTATAAGGCTTTACCAATTGGTTGAAAAGTTCGTGATTTTTTGCCTGTTGGGACGGGCGTGGCTTTTTCACAAAAATCTATTCATCAGAAAATACTAACTAATGCCCACATTACATATTTTTTATCAAATAACGAAATATCAACTTTTCTTTACTTAATTATTTGCAACTTTCATAGATGTTAGTTAAAATATCTTTAAGTAATGTTTTAAGATAAATTCTTTATTTAAAATTAATATGCAAAATAAAAGCACCCCATCTAAGAAAGAAATAAAAAAAGGTAGAATTGGCAAATATGTTAAAAGCTCCATAGTTAGTGGCGAGTCTTTTAATAGCTATATTCCAAGCAACTTACCACCAGAGCTGCCAATTGATTTGAGTGAAATTTATCCTTTACTAGACAAGGCAAATACCGCTCTTGGTCGTTTAGATGGAATTAGTCTAGTTTTGCCAGATCCAGGTTTGTTTCTTTATATGTATGTTAGAAAAGAAGCGGTTTTATCTTCGCAAATTGAAGGAACTCAATCCTCTCTTTCTGACCTACTTCTTTTTGAAAATAATGGACAATCCTCCAATAATTTATTTGATGATGTAACGGAAGTATCTTCGTATGTTGCTGCTATGAATTATGGGGTTGAGCGCTTAAAAAAACTGCCATTATCACTAAGGCTTATCCGCGAGGCCCACGAAAAATTAATGAATAATTCCAGAGGAAGTAATAAAAACCCAGGTGAATTTAGAACTTCGCAAAATTGGATAGGAGGATCAAGACCTGGTAATGCACTTTTTGTGCCACCACCAGCAGAGAAGCTAATGGATTGTTTAGATAATTTTGAAAAGTTCCTTCATGATGAAAAGGTTAAAATGCCAATCTTGATCAGGGCGGCAATTGCTCATGTGCAATTTGAAACCATCCATCCATTTTTAGATGGCAATGGCAGAATTGGCAGACTCTTAATAACCTTGATGCTTTGCAATGATGGAATTTTAAAGCAACCGTCTCTTTATCTGAGTCTTTATTTTAAAGCTCACAGGCAGGAATATTACAATCACTTACAAAATATTAGAGAAACCGGAGATTTTGAATCTTGGATAAAATTCTTTTTAACTGGAGTTGAAAAAACGGCAAATAACGCAGTGACAACAGCAAAATGTATTATTGATTTATTTGAGCACGATTCCTATTCGGTTGAAAATTGTATGCCATGCGGTACTGCAACTTTGGCAATTTATAAATATTTACAGAAAAACCCTATTACCAATACTGGAAAAATCAAAAAAGAATGTGAAATTTCACTACCAACAATTCTGCGTAATATGAAGAATTTGGAGCATCTGGGAATTGTGCAAGAAGTTACCAAAAAAGAACGCCACAAGATATTTGTTTATAAAAAATATCTAGAAATTCTAAATGATGGTGAGCCAATTAATAACTTTAAATATTAATATGGCACTGATTAACCTCTCCAAATCTGACTATATCAAAGGCTTGCAATGTCCAAAAGCTCTTTGGTTTTCTAAAAATCAACGAGACTTAAAACTACCACTTGATAAGCAGACAAAATCTAAATTTGAATCTGGAAATGAAATAAATGATCTTGCGAGGCAATATTTTTTAGGTGGCGTAAAGGCGGCAGATGATTATTTTGATATTTCCAAAGCTGTTACCTCAACTAAAAATCTGATAAGTCAAAATCACCAGATTATATTTGAAGCAACCGCTCAAATTGAAAATGATGGTAGTCACGCCAGAATAGACATTTTACGCAAAAGCGATGGCAAAGATGGGTGGGATTTAATAGAAGTTAAAGGGTCAACCAGTCAAAAGCCAAGCCACTTAAATGATCTATCTTTTCAATATCATGTTTTTGTAGAGGCTGGATATAAAATTAATAATGCCTTGGTGATGCTGCTTAATAATGACTATGTCTTTGACGACAAACTTGATATTGGACAGCTTTTTAAGCTTGAAGACATTACTCAAGAGGTTATAGAAGGGCAAGAAGAAGTTCGGTTGCATAAAGATAATTTACAGAAATCTTTAAAAGGAAAATTAGAACCAAAAGTTAAAATAGGAGCTAAATGTTTTGAAAAAGATGGTCATCATCCCGAGTGTGATTTTAAGCATCATTGTTGGAAAGATGTGCCAGATTATTCAATCTTTAATGTTACTACTAGAAAAAAGACGGCAGAAACAATAATAGATGAAATAGACTCTTATGAGGTTAATGATATTGATGTAAGTAATTATGAAAAAGGCATCAAAGAGCTTGATATTATTTGTTACCAAGAAAACAAAACTCACATTGATAAGGAAAAATTATCAGAGTTTGTATCTGACTTAAAATATCCTCTTTATTTTTTAGATTACGAGACTTTTCAATTACCAATTCCAATTTTTCAAAGAGCCAGACCTTATCAACAAATCCCTTTTCAATTCTCGCTTCATATTCAAGAAAATCCAGATCAGGAATTGAGCCATTTCGAATTTCTCCATCAAGAAAAATCCGACCCAAGAAAAGATTTTATTCAAAGTTTAATCAATAATTGTGGCGATAATGGCTCTATTATCGTTTATTATGAACCATTTGAAAAAGCCAGAAACAAGGAATTGGCAAGAGATTTTCCAGAATACTATGAGTCCCTTTTAAATCTCAATAAAAGAGTTATCGATCTCATGGTTCCTTTTCAAAAGAAATACATCTAAAGCCCAAAACAGCAAAGTTCCAACTCAATCAAAAAGGTTTTACCAGCTTTTACTGATTTGAGCTATCAAAACTTAGAAATTAAAAGTGGCGGTGATGCTATGAGTATCTATGCTGATTTTATTAAGGGTAAAATTAATCTTGATGAAGATTTAATCAAAAATCTTTTAGAATATTGTAAGTTAGATACTTATGCGATGGTTAAGCTATTAAAAGTAGTTCAGAAACTTTCACAATAAAATTGCAGTATTAGCTAAATTAAATTATTTTGTCTATTGACAAATTATTCTTTTAGCATAAATTTACTGCAGTAATGCGAAAATTAAAAAATTTATGTTAAAAGTAAAATTAAAAGAAATAGCAAAATTAGATGTTGGTTTAGCTTTTAGAGCTACTCCAAAAACCTCTTCAAATGGAAATATCTCAGTTATTCAAATGAAAGATCTGGGAGATGACAATATAGTTAATTTTGATAATCTAATTAAAATAAACCAAGATAACCCCAAGGAGCAGTATTTAGCTAAAAAAGATAATCTTATTGTCAGATCAAGGGGTCTAAATAACAAAGTCTCTATAATCGATCAAGATTGTGACAACATAATTGTTTCTGCACCACTCTTTATCTTAAGAATAATATCCACCGATATTTTGCCAGAATATCTCTTCTTTTATCTCAATCAAAAATCATCTCAAGACTATTTAGCAAAATGCGCCAAAGGAAGTGTGGTAAAAATGATTGGCAGGGAAGATATTGAAAATTTACCAATAAAGATCCCAAGCCTAGACCAGCAAAAAGCAATTGGAAGAATAGCAAATATGATTAATCGGGAAAAAGTGATCTTAGATCAAATCAAACAAAAGAGAGAGCTTTATGTGGGATCAATATTAAAACAAAAATTATTAAATTTAAATTAAGCAAAAATTATGTCTGAAAACAACAAAATTAAACAAAAAGATATTCACAATGCAGCATGGTCTGCATGCGATACATTCCGTGGAGTTATGGAGCCAGCAGCATACAAAGATTATATATTGGTAATGCTCTTCTTAAAATATATCTCCGATGTTTACCAAGATCATTACAGCGAATATAAAAAACAATATGGCGATGATGATATTAGAATTAAAAGAAAACTGGAAAGAGAAAGATTTATTTTGCCAGAAAGTTCTAGTTTTTACGATTTATATGAAAAAAGAAATGAGCCTAACATAGGAGAGTTAATCAACATAGCTCTAGAGGCAATTGAAACAAAAAATAAATCAAAACTTGAAGGGGTTTTTAGAAATATAGATTTCAACTCTGAAAGCAATTTAGGTAAAACTAAAGATAGAAATAGAAGGTTAAAAATGTTGCTTGAGGATTTTAACAAGCCACAGCTTGATATGAGCCCTTCAAAAATCTCTGAAGATGTTATTGGTAATACCTACATTTATTTAATTGAAAGATTTGCTTCAGATGCTGGTAAAAAGGCAGGAGAATTCTTTACCCCTCACAAAATATCTAAGCTCGTATCATTAATATCAAACCCAAAAGAAGGAGCAAGAATATGTGATCCAGCTTGTGGTGCTGGTGGTCTTTTAATTGAATCAGCCAAAGCAGTTGGAAGCAATAATTATTCCCTATTTGGAATGGAAGTTAATGGTAGCACATGGGCCCTGGCTCGTATGAATATGTTCTTGAATTCTTGTGATTCAGCGAGGATTGAATGGTGCAACACCTTAACTGCTCCAACTTTGACCGAAGATAACAGCTTGATGAAATTTGATAACATCGTTGCTAATCCACCATTTTCACTTGATAAATGGGGTGCAGATGAAGCGACAAGCGATATATTCAATCGCTATTGGCGCGGTGTTCCACCAAAATCTAAAGGCGATTATGCTTTTATTAGCCATATGATCGAAGCAGCAAAGGAAAGGGAAGGAAAAGTTGTCGTCGTCGTTCCTCATGGTGTTTTATTTAGGGGTGCAAGTGAAGGAAGGATAAGAGAAAAGCTAATTGAAGAAAACTTGCTTGATGGTGTAATTGGACTACCAGCAAATTTGTTTCCTTCCACTTCAATTCCAGTTGCGATTTTAGTTTTTGATAAATCGAGGCAAATAAATGGTAAAAATGAAAATAGAAAAGATGTTTTATTTATTGATGCCAGTAAAGATTTTATTTCAGGTAAAAATCAAAATTCAATTTCTGATGAACATTTAGAAAAGATTTTAAACTGCTACACGAAGCGCCTAGAAATAGAAAAATATTCTAAACTCGCCTCATTAGATGAACTCAAAGAAAATGACTTTAATCTAAACATACCGAGATATGTCGATACTTTTGAAGAAGAAGAGGAAATTGATATAAAAGCCGTTGAGGGAGAAATAAAAACTCTAGAAAGTGAATTATTAAAAGTTAGAGGCGAAATGTCTGAAATTTTAAAGGAGCTATCATTATGAGTAATAAAATCATAAATAATGATCACCAAAACTTTGAAAATATTCGAAGAATAGATGACAAGAAAGCAGAATTCTGGTCTGCAAGAGATTTATATCCAATTTTAGAATATAGCAGTTGGGATAAATTTAAGGCAGTAATAAGAAAAGCGATAAAGGCTTGTGAAAATTCAAAAATTAATGTTTCAGACCATTTTTCCCAGGTGGGAAAATTGGTAACAATTGGCTCGAAAGCTAAAAGAAATATTGAAGATTATGATTATCACCTATCTCGCTATGCTTGTTATTTAATTATTCAAAATGCTGACCCTTCAAAAGAAATTGTTGCTGGTGGTCAAACTTATTTTGCCATCCAAACTCGCAGGCAAGAATTAAAGGATGATAAAGGATTTCAACAACTAGATGAAAATAAAAAAAGACTATTCCTAAGAAATGAGCTAAAGGATCACAATAAGCAGCTGGTAGAAACTGCCAGTTTTGCTGGCGTTGAAACGCATCTTGATTTTGCTATTTTCCAGAATCATGGATATCAAGGGCTTTATGGCGGACTTGGTGCAAAACAAATTCACAAAAAGAAGGATTTAAAGAAGAGTCAGAAAATTTTAGATCACATGGGTTCAACTGAACTTGCTGCTAATTTATTTAGAGCCACTCAAGCAGAAGAAAAACTGCGCCGTGATAATATAAAAGGGAAAAAAGAAGCAAATAAAACCCACTTAGAAATTGGTCAAAAAGTAAGAAAAGCAATAGAAGAAATCGGCGGAGCTATGCCAGAAGATTTACCCACCCCACAAATAAGTGCTAAGTCTCTGGAAAGAGAACAAAAGAAGGCGATTGAGAAAGAAAATGGAGGTGGGGATGAATAATTGGACAGAAAGGAGGCTAAAGGATATTTGTATAAAAATTACCGATGGAACACACAAAACTCCAAAATACGCAAGCTCTGGTATTATATTTTTATCTGCCAAAAATGTTAAAGGTGGATCACTTAATTTTAACGAATGCAAATATATTACCCTTGAAGAACATCAACAATTGATAAAAAGGTGTAAACCAGAAGAAGGCGATGTCATGTTATCAAAAAGTGGCTCTTTGGGAGATGCTATTGTTATACCAAGACTACCCTATGATTTTAGTATATTTGAAAGCTTAGCACTTATTAAGGTACACAAAGATATTGTATCTCCCCTATATATTAAGCAGTATTTTAACTCACCTTTATCTAAATGCTATTTTAGATCAATAACTTCAGGAGTTGCGGTAAAACACCTTCATTTAATTGATCTAAGGCGAATGACTGTAATTATTCCCGCTATTGAAATTCAGAATCTAATTGTAGAATTTCTAGAAAAATGGGATGAGGCAATTGAAAAAACTTCAAAATTGATTAAAGCCAAAAAGGAAGGGTTCGAGTGGCTGCAGGATCTCTTGCTTGATACGAGAAAAAATAAGAAATGGCAAACATCTAGACTATCAGAAGTTTCAAAAATCAAGAAAGGTGAACAATTAAATCGTAGTGAATTAGAGGATTCTGGTGATTATCCAGCTTGGAATGGAGGTCTTAATCCTTCTGGGTATACAGACAAATGGAATATTTTAGAAAATACTATAACAATTAGCGAGGGAGGTAATTCGTGCGGATTTGTTAATTATTGTGAGCAAAAATTTTGGTGCGGAGGGCATTGCTATGCATTACTTGATGTTAGTAAAGGCGTTGATTCGGAATTTTTATATTATTTTCTTAAATCAAATGAAAAAAGAATCATGAGATTAAGGGTCGGATCTGGTCTGCCCAATATTCAAAAGAAAGATATCGATAAATTAGAAATAAGCTATCCTGAGCTAGCGCTACAAAAACAAATAGCCAAAACCCTCAACACGGCAAAAAAAGAAATCATTATCCTAGAGGAAATTCTAGTAAAATACAAAAACCAGAAAAATGGTTTAATGCAAAAGCTGTTAACTGGAAAATTAAAAATTAGTAACAAAAAAGAATTTAAATAATGGCAAAGAAACTTATACCCATAGCTATAGCTTACGATTTTGATGGCACTCTAGCTCCCGGAAATATGCAGGAACATCAATTTCTTCCTGATATAGGAATTTCCAAGAACAATTTCTGGAAAGAAGTTGGCCTACTGTCAAGACTTCATCAAGCTGATGAGGTTTTGGTATATATGAATTTAATGCTTAAGAAAGCTCGTGCAAACGGTGTTTCGGTTGGAAGGGATGATTTTAAAAATAGCGGAAAAAGCATAAGTCTTTTTGAAGGAGTAGATAGCTGGTTTGATAGAATTAATAACTATGCAAAGACTATTGGGGTTAGGGTTGATCACTACCTAATATCATCTGGAAATGAAGAAATATTTGCAGGAACTGCGATTGCCAAGAAGTTTAAGAAAGTGTATGCATCAAAATTTATCTTTAATGAAAACGGAGTGGCAGATTGGCCTGCATTAGCTATTAACTATACCACAAAAACCCAATATTTATTTCGAATAAATAAAGGTGTTCATGATTTAAGTGATCATGCATCTGTAAATAAATTTGTTAAGAAGGAAGATAGACAAGTGCCATTTGAAAACATGGTTTTTATTGGAGATGGAGAAACCGACATACCTTGCTTTAGGCTAATAAAGGATCAAGGAGGCTTATCCATAGCTGTCTATAAGGAAAAGACTAGAAATGCCAAATCTAAAGCTGATAATTATCTTAAAGATGGTAGGGTTCATGTAGCTGTTCCAGCTAATTACAAAAAGGCTAGTGAGCTTGAAAATATAATAAAAAAGCATATTGATAATGTTGCTTCTAGATATGCCTTAAATGATTTATTGGAGAGTAAAATATAGATGACAAAATTTAGATTCAACGAAGAATATCTTTCGCAAATTCCTGCCTTACAACTTCTTGGTAATTTGGGTTATAAAATTTTAACCCCTAAGGAATGCTTAGATTTAAGGGGTGGTGATTATGGCAATGTTATTTTGGATGGCGTTTTAAGAGAAAGTCTAAAAAAGATAAATAAAATTAATTATAAGGGAAAAGAGTTTTTATTTTCAGAAAATAATATTCAAGAAGCAGTTGAGAAGATCAAAAATGTTAAATTTGAAGGTTTACTTAAGACCAGTGAGATAATTTACGATCTCTTAACCCTTGGAGAGTCTTTTGAGCAGGTAATTGAAGGCTCTCGCCTTAGCCCTCAATTAAAATATATCGATTTTGAGAATATAGAAAATAATGATTTTCATGTTGCTTATGAATTTGAAGTTGAAAGAGCGATAAACTCAGAAAAAATAAGACCAGATATTGTTTTGTTTGTTAATGGCATACCTTTGGCTGTTATAGAGTGCAAATCTCCTAAAATAGAAGTTGAAGAAGCTGTTTCACAAAATATCAGGAATCAGGGGGGTGAATATTGCCCTAAATTATTCACCTACTCTCAGGCCTTGCTTGCCATTAATAAAAATGATTCAAAATACGGAACTACTGGAGCGGAAAGTAAGTTTTGGGGAGTTTGGAATGAATTAGAAGATAAAGAAGAAGATGTTTTAAAAACTGTTAATAATTCTCTAAATGAAGGTCAAAAAGATAAATTATTTTCAGGTGAATTTGAGCAGTTAAGAGGGTTTTTTGATAGAATTGAGGAATCTTCAAGACTTGTAACTGCTCAAGATAAAACGATTTATAGTCTGGCGAGACCAGAAAGGCTGCTTGAGCTAATATATAATTTTATAGTTTACGATGGCGGAATTAAGAAAATTGCACGGTATCAGCAATTTTTTGTTGTAAAAAGCACACTTCGAAGAATTAAGAGGATTGATAAAAATAACAATAGAAGTGGTGGAGTTATTTGGCATACTCAAGGCTCGGGTAAGTCCTTAACCATGGTAATGCTTGCAAGGGCTATTTGCCTTGAAAAATCAATTAAAAGCCCAAGGTTACTTTTGGTAACCGATCGTAATGATTTAGATGTTCAGCTAGGTAAAACTTTTACAAATTGTGGCATGGAAAAGGTCAAAGCGACATCGGGACGAAAATTAATAGAACATCTTAAAAATAAAAAACAGGTTATTACCACTTTAATTCATAAGTTTGATAAGGCTTTTTCAGCTGAAAAATTTATTGATGAATCAAGAGATATTTTTGTTTTGGTTGACGAGAGCCACAGGACTAACTTTGGCTCATTTTCTGCCAGAATGCGTCAAATGCTTCCTAACTCCTGCTATATTGGATTTACAGGAACTCCACTTTTGAAAAAAGAAAAAAATAATTTTTCTAAATTTGGAGGCTTAATTGATCCTCATTATTCAATCAAGCAAGCCGTTAAAGATAAATCTGTTTTACCATTACTTTATGAGGGAAGGCATGTTGAAATCCAGCAGAATAAGGCCGCTATCGATTTATGGTTTGAGAGACATACTATCAACTTAACAAAAGAGCAGAAGGCTGATTTAAAAAGGAAATATGCTAAGGCTGAGATGTTAAATAAAGCCGATCAGGTTATTTACATGAGAGCTTTTGATATTAGTTGCCATTTTAAAGAAAATTGGGCTGATACTGGCTTTAAAGCTCAATTAGTTTCTCCAACTAAAGCTGTGGCCATAAAATATCAGCAATATTTAAAAGAAATTGGTCATGTTTCTTCTGAAGTTATTATCTCTGCCCCAGACACAAGAGAGGGTCATGAGGAAGTTGACGAAGCTCCAAAAGATGCCAACGGAGATATTCAGAAATTTTGGAAAAAGATGATGAATCGCTTTGGCTCTGAGGAAGAATATTTAAAACAAGTAATAGGAAGCTTTAAAAACAGTAATGAGCCAGAAATATTAATTGTGGTTGATAAACTTTTAACTGGTTTTGATGCGCCAAAAAATACAGTTTTATATTTATGTCGAACCTTAAGGGAACATACTCTTTTACAAGCAATTGCTCGTGTTAATAGACTTCATGATAATAAGGATTTTGGCTATATTGTTGATTACGCAAGCGTGCTTGGAAATCTTGATAAAGCTCTTGAAATGTATGATGCTTTTGAGGGATTTGATGAGGAAGATTTAGCAGGAACTCTTACTTCTATTGATGAGGAGATAGATAAATTACCGCAAAAATATTCAGAGCTTTGGGATATTTTTAAAGAGGTAAAAAATAAATCAGATATTGAAGAGTTTGAGGTGCTTCTTGAATGTATAGAAATAAGAGAAGACTTTTATGAAAAGTTAACTTCTTACGGTAAAACCCTAGGGATAGCATTATCATCTGATAAATTTATCATGAATGTAGATGATGATAAATTAAAACTTTATAAGAATGATCTTAAGCGATTTTTGAACTTAAAAGCGTCTGTAAAAATACGCTACGCTGAAGGAGTGGATTATAAAAATGATTATGAGCCTAAGATAAAAAAATTGCTTGATACACATATTAGCGCAAGTGAGGTAACTATCCTTAATGAGCCAGTTAATATTTTTGATGATGACAGCTTTAATTTAGTAAAAGAAGGCCAAGGAATACACTCAAAAAGATCGGTTACTGCAAGGGCTGATACAATAGCTCACGCAACTAAGAAAATTATCACAGAAAAAATGGGAGAAGATCCATATTTTTATGAAAAGTTTTCCAAGTTAATCCAGCAAGCTATTGATGATTTTAAGCAACTTAGGCTTTCTGATTTAGATTATTTGAAAAAAGTTTGTCAAATTAGAGATAAGGTCACTCTTAAAAAACATGATGATGTTCCAGAAAATATCAAAGATAATGACGAGGCCTGTAGTTACTACGGAGTTATAAAGCCTTATCTTTCAAGTCATGTTTTAGATAATGATAAAATAGAAATAGTCGCTTCAGAAATATCAATAAAAATTCAAAATATTATAGACGGTAATTGGAAGGTAGATTTCTTTAATGACGATTTAATTCTCAAAAAAACCATCAATGATATTGATGATTTTTTGTATGATGAAGTTAAAGAGAATTTTAATATTGATCTTAACTTGAATCAGATGGATGAAATCATTGACAAAACAATGAAGATCGCAAAAACGAGAAGAACTTAACTGAAAATGAGCAAAATTAGTCTTTGTAAAATAAAATATGGGAAAACTGACATAGATTACAAGCTTCAATTTTCCAATAGAAAGACTCTACAAATAGCTGTTCATCCCGACAAAACTGTTTTTGTAAAATCACCTATTAAATCGAGCATAAATGAGATTCAAAATATAGTTCTTAAAAGAGCAAAATGGATAAAGAAGCAAATATCATATTTTCAGAATTTTGAACCAAAAACTCCCGCAAGAAAATATGTTGCTGGCGAATCTCACTTATATTTAGGAAAAAAATATCGCTTAAAAATTATTTTATCAGATACGAATAAAATTTTACTTAAGAACGGATATTTTTACATTAATACCAAAAGCGAGAATTCGGATTATATAAAAAAGCTTCTCTTTAGTTGGTATAAAGAAAAAGCAGATAGTTATTTTGATAAAATTTTTGATGAAGCTTGGGAAAGGTGTAGTTTTAAGAATCTCTCAAAACCTATTCTAAAAATTAGAGAAATGAAAACAAGATGGGGAAGCTTATCTCAAAATGCTACAATGACACTTAATTTAAATTTAATTAAAACTTCAAAAGAATGTATTGAGTACGTTATTACTCACGAACTTTGTCATTTGGTTCACCACAACCATGGAACGGCATTTTATAAATTACTGGACAGCAGGCTTCAAAATTGGAAAGAAAAGAAGCGTAAGCTTGAGCTATCTTTGATATAAAGCTTTTAAATTGTTTTCTAAGAAATTTGCAATAAAATTTTGCTTTTCATAATTCTACTAGAAAAGCAAAATGCAGGCACAAGAAAAAACATTAATAGAATTCTTAAGGGATAAGCAGCAATTCGGGTATAGCTATATATAGGAACGGATTCCCTCATATAATATTAAACCCTTGATGTACAAGGGTTAGATTATGCCAAGTTGTTATGTATCAAGATAGTGGTTTGCTTAGAAAATTGCAAATAATTGGAATTTCTAAGGTAGGATGATAGCTTAAGAGTAGTAAAAACTACTCTGACAAAATTTGATGTCCTAATCCGTTCCTATATATAGTTATACCCCTAACGCTCATAAACTAAATAAAAGATAAAAAGGAATTTTTTTAAACAAAAAATAAACTTTTATTAAATATGTTTTCCTTTTTTAAGTAATTACAAAAAATTTTTCAATTTTTCTACGTTGAAAATAAAAAATTACTTAGCAATATAAGACCTATTTATTTTGAAAAAATTGGCTTAATGTAAAAATGTAGTAAAACAGTAAACTTTATAACTACATTTCTATATAACTACTTATCATTTTAATTAGCTCTTCCTTCATATTAGTTCTTCTGGAAGCTGTTTTAATTTTAAATTCTGTATGTAATTCTTTAGGAATCATAATATTTAGAGCTTGCTCTTCAACTTTTTTTACTTCTTTAATTGCTGCATCTACTGTGTAGCTTCTATGTTTATTTTCTCCTGTTTTTTTAACTTTAAGCATTGTCTAAAATCTCCATTATTTCTTTTCTAATTAACTCAATTTCTTTAATTGCTTCTTGTGCATTTTTATCGTGAAAAACTGTTTTTCCTTCCGATGCGGTTTGAGCATAAGTTTCACGATGGATAGTTCTATTTTTTAGAACTCCTAAATCATAATCTTTTAAAGTTTCAGCAACTTCCCCACTAAGTTTAGTGTTAGCTCTTGCTCTGCTTATTACAAAAAAACTAGGAGGGTTGCCGTCGGTAATTTCTTGTCTTGCTTTTATGATTTCTACCAAATCTGCACAAGCCCAAACATCATAAGGGGATGGTGCAACAGGTATTAAGACGATGTCTGCTGATTTAACAGCGGAACTTGCTAATTTTGTTGCTCTTGGTGCGCCATCAATAATGATTATATCGTGATTTCCTTTTATGGCTTTTAGATCAACTGCTAAAGTTTCTCTATCTAAACCTACTACTGGTAATATTTGACCATCGCTTGCATTATTCCAATCTCTTACACTTCCTTGAGGATCTGAATCTACCAATAAAACAGATTTACCAGATTGTAAGAAGGAAAATCCTAGATTAGTTGCAATGGTAGTTTTACCTGCTCCGCCTTTCTGGTTAAGGATCGCTATAACTTTTGTATCTTTTTTTGTCATGTAGATTAGTGTTTAACTTTAAATGTAGTTATATACTTAACTATATATGTAGTTAAGATGCAACAATTATTTACTTTGTTCATAATTTTGTTTTTTATGATTTGTTGCGGATGTTGCTTGAGGAGTTGTTGATGGAGGTTCTTCTACTACAATACTATCATACATTCGACTATACCCTTGTTGCAAAATATCATGCGTTCCTTGAGATAAGATAACACTTGCTCCTATTACAGACCAAGTTCTTGCTTTTAAGCCTCGTATAAGCCTTTCTGGGTTTCGTATAACTTCTTGACAAATTGCTTTCCAAGACTCTGTAAGGGTTTTGTTTGAATGTGACATGGCCATAGTTGCAATATTGTGAAATGGAATTGTTGTTGAACCTGCCACAACAGCCTTCGTACCAAAAAGAATATTATCTTGTAAATCGTTTGATATTTTATCTCCTACTATGAACCAGAACGGCAAATTGCGTATAAATAATGGTGCAAATGATCTAGTTGAAGCCGAAAGAAGTTGCTTTTTAGATAGGGATATTCCTACGCTTTCTAGTGTTTTTTTAGCGGCTAATACTTCAAGGGGTGCGCTGAGTGTTGTATGAACAGTAGCAGTTGATAGTGTAATGGCAAATTTTGGTATATTGGTATTGTCGGTTAAAATCTGCCTGGTACACAAAGCGGGATACATAGATATTCCTTGTTGAGCAACTCTAGATATTAGCCCAGTAGTAAGTGGTACAGGTTTGATATTCTGATTACCGCTATCTTTATAAAGATTTTTAATGCCCACATTATTGCATATCTGTTTATTTAAACCATTAAGACCAGTTTGCGTGATTAATGATGCTTGGTTAAATATGTTTAATAATTTTCCCTCCTCCTCTTTTGTGATTGGCCTTAAATCTCCTTCTTTTATTTCATCTATTTTTTTATTATCTTTGACCATTTTAGGTTGATTTGAATCTAATAGTTATCCCACAAAATAGGGTGTAATTTATATGTTGTAACTCCCAACAACATCCAAAATCTCTTTAGGAGTAGTTCCTTTGTCAATATGACTATTCATTCCTGCTTCTGTTACTTTTCTTAGAGTTTCTTTGTCATTATTTCCCATAAAGGCAATTATAGGGATTTTCTTATAGTTTTTAAAGTTTTTAAATATCTTTCCTTTCCTGATTTCTTTTGTTGCTTTGTACCCATCCATTATTGGCATTTCTCCGTCCATTAATATTAGATCAAAATGTATTTGATCTAATGCTTTTAGTGCTTCTTGTCCGTTTTGTGTATGTTTAACAAAATATCCTGCATTTCTAAGGATTCTTGAAATTACTTTTATATTTATAGGGGTGTCATCTACTACTAGAATTGATTTATCTTTATTGGTTTTTTTAGCTTTAGTGTTAATAAGGTTTTGTTGTGTTTTGCTTCTTTGAGGAATGTCAAAATAGATATTAACTGTACTTCCTTGTCCTTTAGCTGATTCTATCTCTAATATTCCTTTATGAAGTTCTACTAATTGTTTAACATTTGGTAGTCCAATTCCGTGAGAATCTATTTCTTTATTTAATTCTGATTTATCTATTCCTTCTCCACTACCAGATAATGCTTTTTTAATTTCTTCATCTGTCATTCCAATACCTTGATCTTTTATTGATATTAGGAATTTCTTGTTGTTCTTCTTACTTCCTTTTTCTTCTGAACTTTCTCTTGAGATTTCTTTTGTTGCTGTTTTAGCCGATATAACAACTTGAGTATCTTTTGGGCTATATTTGATAGCATTAGTAATTAAGTTAGTCAGAATCTGCTTAAACCTTCTTTTATCGCATTTTAATTCTGGTAGATTCTTTTCTATATCGGTTTTGAATTCTATCTTATGTTGCACGGCCATATTCTTATTTAATAGAATCATTCTTTCTATTAAATCTCCTATGTCACAATATTCTAATTTCTTGATAGAAAATTCTCCTGTTTCTGTTTGATTGGTATCTAATAGATCTTCTACAAAGTGCATTAGCTCTTCTGATTGTTCGCAGATGTCTTTTGTTAGTTTTAGATCTTCATTTTTATTGATTTGAGCTTTAGTCTTATTCTCTATTATCATCCTTGCCATTCCAGAGATGCCGAAGATGTAGTTTTTGAGGTCGTGGGAGGTGGCTTGGATTAGTTTTGTTTGTGCTTGTATTGATTTCTCTAATGCTTGTTTTAGGGATTTTTCTTTCTGAACGAAGTTTTTGATTAGTAGTAAGGCATTTGTTAATTGTGATAATTCACTATTATTATAATTATTAATAGCAACAAGATGATTTCCTTTTGAAATTTCTTTAGCGTGCTTAGAAAGCTCAATTATAGGTTTTATAAGGTTTTGATAAAAAATTAATAGTAATATTGATACGATAATTAGAAGTAAGGAAAATATTATAATATGTTTTTGAAATATATTATAAATTTCCTTCTTTTCTAAATCTTTATCATAAATAGTAAGTATTCTATACTTGTGTCTATTAAGGTCATTATAGTAAATAGACCCATATTCTGCCTTATCATTAAATAATTTTATATCATGTAATAGCCCTTGTTTTCTGTTTTTATTATTAAGCTTATTTTTTAAGAAACTCTGTAATTTCTTATATTTAATATTAGAAGAGGAGGTAATAAAAGTTCCATCTTTTTGAATTAAAACAAAGCTTATGCCTTCCGAACTAATAATCTCATCTAATTTTCTTTGTAATCCGTCTGTTACAAAGCCAATTATAAATGCACCAAGATATTTCCCATTTTCTACTACTCCATAACCAGCAGGAATAGAATATTTTTGACTATAAATACCAAAAACTGGTTTACCTAGATGGATTCTAAAAGGATCACTTACGGTTTTTGGAATATAATCTCTTTTTGATAAATCCAATACTTTGTCAAAATGAAAACCACTATTGCTAGATATTATGTATCTATGTTTTTCATTAGCCCAAGCAAAGGTACTTAGTTCTGCTATTCTATTGTCTTGTATTTTATAGCTAGCAAGTAACTTCTTGATAAAATTATAATCAATCTCGCCATGAGCTATAATTTGTTTCTGCATATACCTCATGGTATGTTCAGTATAATTAAAGGCGTCAGTAAGGCTATTTTCTATTCTTTCTGATTGATATTTGAGGCGTTTTTCTATTGTTTGTTTGGCACCATAGTAGTTCTGTGTGAAGATAGTTATAGAAAGCGATATAGTAAGTATAGAGAAGAATATCCAAAATATTAAAAAACCTTTTGCAGTAGATATTGATCTTATCACAAGTTAGGGGATAATTTGATTATCTTGAATATTCTTCTTGTTTAGTTAAAGAATATGATTTTCTTGCTTTTCTGTCAAGTAGTTCGCCTTTCCATTCTTCCTTTAATACACTACTATCCTCTTCCGCAGGGATTCTATCGCTCTGATAAAAGCGTTCTACAGGATGTATTCTTTCTTGCTCTAATTCAGATAAATTACCAAACCCTAAAGAATATATAGGTTGTAATGTTGTTGGGTTATCATGTATTGCTTTAGCGTAGTTTTCTAGATTATGACCTAGTATATTGTTTTTATAGCCAGAAACATCTAGTTGGCTATTCCTAACCAATCCAACACCCATTACATACATATCCTCTTTTTCATTATTAGGTCTAGTAAAGTGAAATATGTCTGCTCCATATAGATTACTGTTACAATGGAAATTGTTAAAATCTGCTGTGGGTTTTGCAGTTCCCATATCAAGGATTGATCTATAATGTATAGTCCTTATTTTAACCAAAGGAAGAGAAGAGGTTAAAGAAGAACTATTTATCGCATAATACTCTTCAGCCTCTTTTGGGGTTACATCTCCCGTAACTAATCCTTCTAATATCTCCTGTGGTAATTTTCTATTTTCCCAATGAACTGGACTAGCAATATTTATTAGTGTTAATTTAGTAAGATAAGCTTCTATATCTTCCGAACTCTTTCCTTCTCGATCTAAGGCATCAAATAATTTTTGTTGTAGATAGTTGATGTGGGATTTATTTTCACGATGACCAATGCTAAATCCAATTAGAGTTAGGGGTTTTATGTCTTGTGGATTTTTAAGGTTATCATCTGCATCAAAAAATTTATTTTTAAAAACTTCGTTAAAGAAATGTTCTGATTCTTCTTGGTTTATATAGGATTCATCATAATAATAAGGTAGTCCAAGTCGAAACCTTTCTGGCCTTCTTTCCCCTTCTGTTAAAGAAGAGTAAGTTAAAACCTTGCTATTATTCATAAGCATTTTAGTCGGATACCAAGAACCGAGCAATCTTTCTTCTGTGCCAGCTCCACCAAGACCACAAGATAAAATGGCTTCGAATTCAGAAGTGTCTTTTGAATCTATAACTTCCAGTTTAGGTGATGTTGAAATATCTCCTGAAAATGTTATAAGTTTTCCACTAAACATATTAGGTTCTCCTCCCCTTATGTTTTGGGGGGTATTACCCTTACCTAAAATATTATTATTAACCAAATCATCTGTGTATTGAATAATATTACCAAAAGAATCATGGGTGTTAGATTGTTTTGATGGTAAATAAAAGTTTCGTACATTGGACAATACTCTAGCAGAAGTCCTTATAACTCTAGTGGAAGGTATCATATTATATTGTTTTGGTGGTCTGGCCTGTGGTAAGTTACTTATTGATTCAACCCCAAATACCCTCAAACTTCCTAGAGCTTAACCTAGTATATCTAACAGTATTTTGGATATTCTTATGTCCTAAATAATCTTGTATTATTCTAATATCATATCCTTTATTAGCAAGATAATAACCACAACCATGTCTTAACATATGAGGAGATATTTTTCTGATGTCTGCTAATAGGTAACAGCTTTCTATTATTTTAATTACCGTAAATCTACTAAGTTGATTATTTCTTTCAGAAACAAAAAGATATGGAAAATCAATTGCTATCCCTTTCTTTTCTTCTCTTTCTTTTAAATATCTTCTAATAAGCCTTAATTCATCTCCTGCTATAGGGTGCATCATATCATTACTGCCCTTAGCCCTTTTTATAAATATCTTAGATTCAGAGGTATTTAAATGCTCTAGCTTTAAATTACACAGCTCACTTTCTCTTAGCCCATGCCTATATAGCATTAAAACTATTAATTCATTTCTAATGGGGTATCTAGTTTGCCTTGCTCCTTTTCTAAGTTGTTTGATTTCTTCCTCAGTAGTCCAGCTAACAACACTATCTTTTGTAAATTCTGCTATATCTGTTTGGTAGGTTTGTGATTCTAATTCCTTCATGTTGAATAATAACTATTGAAGTTCTCTAAAAGATTGTATATAATCCAGTTACAAATTCCCGTTAGGGACAAGCAACCTCTCATTTATGAGAGGTTGAGTAACTTCCCAGTCTTTTTTCTTATAGCTTTAAACAGTTCATCACTTACTTTTCCATATAGATCACATAATCTTTTTGATGAAAAAGATCTGATCTGGCACATTATCGCTGATTGTTCTTTATCCTTAAATTCAAAATTAAAATAATATTTATTTTCTTTTTGTTGTGATGATAAAGGAACTCCAAGAAAGAAGTGATTATTAAATTTCTTTATTATCAAAACTGGTCTTACTGATCTTTCTCCTTTTCCACATTCTTCATCTCCTATATTTAAGCCAACATTTAGCCACCAGATTTGTTTCTCCTCAAAACTTGGATATTTCTTTCTTGAATCTAATTTCTGTTTTAAATAATTCCACTCGTCAAAATCCTTTTCCATTCTTTAAACTATCTGTTGATTTAGGTTTATATTTACGACTTTACACAAAATAATGCTTGGCCATGTGCTTGGCCAACAATCTGAAACCTCTATTCTAGGGGATATAATTTTAAAACTCTACACAAAGTGGATAGTTTGTGTAGAGTTATTATGTTATTTCAATTCCTTTGCGACTTTCTTGCAAAAGCCTTCCTACATGACCTGTTTCTTCTAAAGGAGGTCTGTCTAAATGTCTTTGCATTCCTCTTTGTTTGGCCTCACGAGCCATTTCGTTTATACTATCAAATAAATCTGAATAGAATGATGCAAGCGTA
>FLOH01001472.1_pt1 | contig 36800 bp, 32 predicted proteins | sample 756751 | NCBI WGS metagenome assembly FLOH01 (sample SAMEA4026879, study PRJEB14308) | marine metagenome | biome: coastal water; material: water | depth 74 m
TACGCTTGCATGACGAAGAATGGCAACATTTTTTGTATCATTCAAGCCATTCCATAGATCAATTCGGGTTATATATTCTTAAAGCACTTGATGAATTGGCAATTCTTGGCGATTCCGATGTTAGAGCCTCTTTTTTAGCGAAAGCGCTATTATATACTTGTCGTGATAATTTGCTTAACGATAATCCTAAAAAACGTTCTAAGTCATTTTACGTTCACCAAAATATAAAGGCATATATGCATGAAAATTCTAATATAAACATAAATCGAGCAAGTGTAGCCGAGACTTTTAAACTGACCCCATCGCATATATCAAGACTTTTTACCACCTATGATGAATATAACTTTAGCACTGTCCTAAAAAAAATGCGATTAGAGCATGCCGTAGAACTTTTAAAAGATACTACGTTTTCAATTGATAAAATCACCGAACAATGCGGCTTTGGCGATACTAGCTATTTCATAAAAACATTCAGGCTTTTCTACGGTTGCCCCCCTGGCAATTTTCGTAAGAGAAAAAACGTAATAACTGAAAGTCAAGTTCCAAAATAACTCAAGAATTTGTATTATAATTCTTTGACGTAAGTACATTTTACTTGAACTTCCCCTGACTTGTGATTATATAGAAAGTCAATATTATCATGGAGATCTGACGGTCGAAAAAATAGCCGAACACCTAGGAGTTGCTACTGGGCATTTAGTAAATTTATTCAAAAAAGAATCAATTTGTACAGTACGCCAATATCTAATCAAAACACGTTAATGTCTTTACATCTGAACACAGAAATAATCAAGACACGAGACGCTTGAATCCGGTGTGTGCTTCAGCCCCTTTAAGAGATTGCTCCAGCATATCGTTGTCGAGGATGACTTTTAATTTTGCGAATACCTTATCTACCGCATTTGAATATTTTTCCACCAATTCGTCTGTATGAGCTAAAGTCGGATAGAAACCGGGGCCTGCCAAAAATCCTTCTTCTAACATTAATTGTGTAAACAATGTCCGCATGATATTAGATTTTTTGTTTTGAAAAGATAAATGAACAAAACAGGGAAAGCTTTTATCTTCCACAATCGGCAAGTCATGCTTCAAAGCTAATTCCGATAAAATATTTCGAGTTTTTAGCCCTATTCTTCGGATATGTGACGATACATCATTCTTTTCCATTTCTTCAAGGCTAGTTAAAGCCGCTACAGGGCCAACTTTGTCCGTCCAATAAGTACTGCTGATGAATGAATGATTCGCGCCTTCCATGGCTTTACAAGTGCCGATTATTGCACCTATAGGATGCCCGTTGCCGAGTGATTTGGAAAATACCGCAATGTCAGGCGTAGTGCCAAATAATTTATGCGCACCACCAAATGTTAAACGCCAGCCGATAGTAATTTCATCAAAAATCAATATAACACCATGTTTATGCGCTTTTTTCTTTACATGTTCAAGATATCCGTCTTGAGGAGGATTGTTTCTGCATGGCTCCATAACTATCGCCGCTAACTGCTCGCCATGTTCGTTGATTAATTTATCGAAAGCTTCTATATCATCATGCTGAAAAGCTAAAGTTGTCCCTCTTAGTTCTTTTGGAACTCCAGCTGGCTCCAGACCTGGTAATAATAATCCATTCAAAACATCATCTTCTCCGAGATTAGCCGCCAAATACCAGTCATGCCAACCATGATATCCGGCAATAGCGACTTTTGAGCGTCCGGTAGTCGCACGGGCAATACGTACAGCAACAGTCATAGATTCGCCGCCAGCGCGGGTAAATCTGGCTTGTTCTGCCCATGGATGAATTTCAATAAGTTTTTCTGCCAACTCAACTTCTTCTGGTGGATTAAGACTGGACATTGTACCTTGATCTATTGCGTTCTTGACAGCCGTATTTACAACAGGATTAGCAAAACCCAGCAAACACGCTCCTACGTTATTTGTTGAAAAATCGTAATAATGTTTATCATCCAAATCCCATACTTCACAACCCTTAGCACGGGAAAAATATCCCGGCCAAACATCTGGAGCCAACATTTCAGGACGTTTGCTGAGAAGCTGACTTCCGCCTGGAATAAGTTTTTTAGCTTTTTTATATAATTCTTGAGTTTTATTCATTGTTGTTTTTCTCCTTTTAAATTACTTATCAGCGATTCCGCATTTTTACAGAAAAGCTTGTTTATTGAGTTATCTGAAAGTTCTAATATATCCGCAGCGCGTTTTTGCTGCAAGAGTTGTTCGTAAACAACCAGCGTGGCCCTGCCGTCACAATGTTCAAGTTGCTCTGCTCCCGGGTAAAACTGCCAGGCTCTTCCATAAGTAATATATTTACCTCTATCGCAGCCCGCCGCGACATTATCAGATCCAAACATAATACGATCAATGCTTTCATGTTTCAGAAGCAAATAATGCGTATATAAGTCATTGACCGCTGAAGTGTCATAGTAGATATTAGGCAGATATTTAAGAATATGAATCGACTTTTCAAGAAAAAGTGAATTGAATGCTCTAGCGCAGTGAGCTAGGATCCATTTGATATTTGGATATTTTTTAGTCAGATATTTCAAATCCGCAATGTTTTGTGGAGAATCTGCTCCGTCAGGCATTGATAAATGCAGAGTAACCGCTTTGCCATGCCCATTAATAACTTCCAGCAAGGGCTCCGGGAGAAATTCAGTTATTCGCGCGCATCTCGGATCAGCGGCAAAAACACAATAAGGTTTTACCGCGTGGAACTTATACTTTACAAACCCCTCATTCAATTCTTCCTGAGTAGTAGCTGGAGTAACAATCATTCCAGCAATAGAAGCTTGATCAGTAGCAATTTCTTTTGCGAGCCAGTAATTATACTTCACTGTATCCACATTGGCTACTGGAGTTCCTAAGGCAAAAAAATGACATTCCCGATCAGGGAAAAGCTGTGCGGACCACTGTTGCAGAGCGCTAAAGTCAATCTCTGTACGTAAGCCGCCATCAGCTGGCGGCAAATGTTCTTGACCTTTCTCAGTCCATAGATGTGTATGCATATCATATAGCTTACGCGGCACAAAATCTTCTAGTTCCTTATCCCAGAATTCACGATCAAAATCGTTATAAGTTAATATTTTATTCATATTATTTAACCTCAATAAGTTTTATCTAAATAAATAAGTTTTATCTACATATATAATTATATCTCTAATTAATCAACTTTTATTATGAGTTGATATACAATTTTATCATTAAAACATACAATTTTATGGGACTGAAGCTAATCTCAATTAATATATGTCTTCTTTATTCATATTTTAGTAGCATACGGAACAACAATCTCTCAGATATATAGAAAAGCTTAGATTAAGAATGAATAAGCAAAGCAAGCCTCTGCCACACCGGTTTGTATTAAGACTCAAAAAGCTGGTTAGCAAATAATAAATGATGGGCACAAAAATTATAATTTTATTTGGGCCAGAAAATTGGTCTGATGATATTTTCGTGAAATATTGGAACTATTTTTCTTATTTTGTTCAATAAATCATTTGGCAGATGACCTTTACTGAATAACTCTACATTTTGTTTGAGTTGCTCGCTTGAATCCACTCCTGTTAAAACACTGCTAACGGCGGAATTACACAGGACATAACGCATACATAATTCAGTCATGTCCATACCGGAATCTTTGGCTAGTTTTTCGAGTTCACGTCGGACTGGAATAACATCTTTTAGATGCGGAATAATACTTTCTTCTGGCATTAAAAGCAGACCTTGCAGATATACACTGCGGGTGAAGATTGTAATACCTGCCGTTTGAGCTTTCGCCCAAAATGAATCGAAGCGTTTATCTAAGATATTGTAGGGTACTTGTAGAAATTTAATATCCTTATCAAGGACATGTTCGCAATATGCTAATGAATCCAAAGACACCCCAGAACCGGCAATTAGTCCGCGCTCTTCAAGTTTTCTTAAAATATCTATGTATTCAAAATCTTCTTCGCGATGAAATAAACAGGCTGCCAGTTGATCTATCCCGAGACGCTTTAAAGATGTTTCAACACTCTCTATAATTACCTTTTCTATTTCATTTATCGATAAAGCAAGTCCTTTTACAGGAGATACTTTGCTGACTACTTGAACTTTGTCTTTAAGCTTTAGTTCCTTGAAAATTTGCCCAAGAATTTTTTCACTATCTCCATAGGCGGCAGCAGTATCAAAACTTGTTATACCGTTTTCATAAGCAGTCGCGACAATATCGCGGGAATTTTCATATGAAGGTTTGCCGCTGGTATTGGCGATACCATAATTTAATCCGAATTGTACTGTGCCCAATGTGATTTTTGAGAATTCCATTATTTAGCTGTATAGCCTCCGTCAACAGGAATATTTGTCCCGGTAATGTATGCTGACGCATCCGAACCGAGAAATACTATTATCCCTTTCAGGTCAATTGCATTTGCCATGCGTCCGAGTTGAGTTCTAGCACTGTAATTTTTGACAAATTCTTTTGGCTGATCAGGAGTTTGTAAACCGCCGGGAGATAAACAGTTTACCCTGACATTATACTCTCCGAGGATGCTTGCCGCCCAGCGTGAAAAATTAATCATACCGCCTTTTTCATAAAAGTAGATCGGCGAAGGCTTGGGCTGCATGCTGGTATCTTCGTAATTTGCCATTTCGATTCCAACCATACCCATCATTGAACCGATATTGATAATAGAGCCGCTTTGCTGTTTCTTCATTTCTTCGGCAAATAAATAAGTCAACTTGAACAGTGCTGAAGCATTAACATGTAAACTTTCATCATAATATTCCATGTCTTTATCCCAGCCGGCACAGGCACAACGGGTTACCGCGTTATTGACGAGAATATCGAAAGAGTCGTTTTCAGACATGATTTTAGCATGAAGAGCTTCGATAGATTCATTATTGCCGAGATCTAATTGCAAGGCTGTAACATTAAAGCCGCGGGATCGTTCTTCCGCCGCGACTTTTTCGAGTGCTTCAATACCACGAGAAGCGATATATACTTTTGCGCCTGCTTCAGCTAGTGCCGCGACGATTCGGCGTCCATACAAACCAGCTCCGCCAGTAAGTAAAGCGACTTTACCTTTGAGTGAAAAACTTTCTAATACATTCATTTTTTTATCCTCTATTGTCCGTAAATACTTTTGTTATCTTTAGTGTTTATTCCAGATATTGTTTGAGTAATATTTTTGTATGCTGCAGACAGTGAACAAACATCTGCTCCGATACTGATAAATTTGTATCCCATATCAACCAGCTCTTTATAGTTGTCCAAACTTCCCACTGTAGCTGCGATTTTGCCGTATTTATTGGCTGTTTTAGCAATTTTAATTCTTGCCTCATTCACTAGAGGATTAGCAAAATTACCGGGATCTCCGATAGATTGAGTAAAGTCGCCAGGACCGAAGAACAGCATATTGTAACCTTCTAATTCGGCAATAGCATCAAGCTCTTTCAATGGTTCGTGATCTTCAATTTGAAGCACCGTGAAACGTTCTTCGTTAGCCTGTTTTAAGTAATCAGCAAAAGGCACCTGACAATACATGCCATCGGCGTTGCCACCGTCAACAGGTCGTTTGCCTATTGGATGAAAGCGAGTGGTTTGCACAATACTTTTCGCCTCCTCTAAACTCATGACATGAGGTATCATTATTCCTGTAGCATCCAGTTCCAGAGGCCTGATGTAATCGCTGTAAGATCCTTTGGGTACCCTACATAGAATATCACAATCATAGACTTTAGTCGCGAGGATTTGTTCGTTGATCGCGCTGTAATCATTGGCAATATGCTCCTGGCAAGTCCATAAGCAGTCGAATCCGCTCATTGCCGCAATCTCGAATGCTCTGGAATCAGCTAAATTCATTTTTGTGCATAAGGCAACTTCGCCGTTTTTTATTTTACTTAATACCCGGCTTGACCGCATTTTAAATGTTTTATTCATTTTACAGATCCTCTATAAATATTTTTATGTTGTTATTATTCCGACTCTCTATACCGCCGATGATCAGCTTCATTAATTCTTCGGTTTCAGCGAAAGGAAAAGGCAGTTCTCCGCTGCGGAGATAATCGACAAATGCCTGAAGTTGAGCTTTGAACGCATAGAAAGTATCGCCGCCCTTGACCGCTACATCGCCAAGTGTGCCGTTTAGACAAACCGGACCGCCATATGCCATGCCGTTTATACAGGCAATGATAATATCAATGCCATCCTTATGGGTCATATGAACAATGTTACGATCTTTAGTTCCAGTATTTTGTATGGAAATAAATCCAGGACCAACGATTGGATATATAGCTTCGAGAGCGTGAATCCCGTAGGTTTTCCATTTTTTCGCCATAGGAGCGGTTACCAGACGCAGTTCACCGAGTTCATGAGTGGAAATACGGTAAGGCAGCAGTTCTTTCTGATAACGCATGGCGCTGGATGATAAAATCGGATGTTTGTCAACTTTGATCCATTTTTGGAATGTTGCCAGATCAACGGCGTTGTCACAAAGCGGTTTGTCAATAAAAATCGGAATTCCGGCTTCCACAAAAGGACGCGCCCGTTCGATGTGTTGACTGCCGATGTCGGTGCCAATAATGACAGCGTCAATATGTCCAATCATATCTTCGGGAGTATCAACAACATTATCAATAAGTGAACACGCTGCCACATGTTCCGCATCCTTGCGGTCATCGCAGGAAATATGAGTGACAGTCGCGCCAGTAATCTGTAAAGTTTCTTTGGGTTCTTTATTCAAATAAACCGGAATTCCCGCAAAAGGGCATTCGGCGGTCATTTTAGCTTCATCATAGCCGTTGAAGATCGCGCTCCATGAATAAGGATGGCCATTACCTTCGGTCATGCCGATCATTCCAAGGCGTATTTTATTAGGATTTTTTACTAAACTCATTTTATGCTCCATTGATTATTTATATATAAATATAATCTTTTTTATTGAAAAATATCACATTTTACTATATAATATTCTTTGATTGATATATAATTTTATGGGATATTAATGGAAACTCTATTAAAAAAATACTTTTTCGCTGCTGATAATATACAGGTTTTAGTTTCAAAAGGGAAATATTCTCCCTGCCTGACATCAAATCAGCATGTGCATAGCTATTGGGAAATAAAGGCTTTTCCTGATGGCAATGAAACAACTAAGCTTCCTTTGATTATGCTTATACCTCCGAATGTTATTCATGATTCTACAACTCGATTGTTTTCTAAAAAATCTAATTTTGTTTTGGGTTTTATGCAGCCTAGAATTAGTTTGCAGATAAATAATGGAGAGCGTCTTGGTTTATTTTCTCAAGTAGATGATTTATGTCCAGGCGGAATTATAAGTGTTTTGAGCAAAATTCAAGTTTTACAGGCGGGAAAAACTGACAAAAAACTTTTTGAAAAGCTTTTGAATGATTTAATTAGTTTGTTATTTTCGGCGGTGAATGTTGCTTTTGCGGATGCATCAAGTATAGATACAAATACAGAATTTCCCTTAATAGAGCGTGCATGTGATTATATAGAACGCCAATATTATTATGGAGATTTGACGGTAGAAAAAATAGCTGCTCATTTAGGAATCACTGCTGGGCACTTGGCAAACTTATTTAAAAAAGAATCGCTGGGCACAGTGCGTCAGTATTTAATTAAGACACGCTTGAAACACGCCGAACGGCTTTTAAAAACCGGGCGTTATACAGTAAAAGATGTTACAGAATTGACCGGCTGGAACAGTCAATTTTACTTCTCGAATTGTTTCAAAAAACACTACAAAATACCTCCATCTGCAATACCACTGGCTCCTGAAACGGAGATAATAAAGACAAAACATCAAGAATTGACATAACTTGAGATTATCTGACGGAGATTAGCAAACAAATTCAATAATATATTTTCTTAAAGCTATAAGTATGCAATAGTGTGTTGTAACTAAAATTCAGCTTTTTACTAGTTGATCCTATTAAACCAGATTTTTTAAATGGTTGAAAGATTATAACAAAATTACACTAATAGAATTATTATTTTGGTATAGCAATAAATATTGATTTCACTTTTAACTAAAAAACTAACCTTTTCGCCCTTAATTTTAAATTTTTAAAATTTTCTCAACTCAAAAAATTGTAATTCTGGCATCTCGATGGGCTGAAAGTCCGTTTTTTCAAGCAGAAACTTTGCTTAATTGTATGCGTTTTGCTTGCTTTTTGATGATTTTGCCTATATACTAGAGAATAGACACGAAATCACTGTAAATAGGGAGAACACTTATGGCTAAAAAAGGCACTGCAAAAGGCAAAGGGTATGTTTTTAAACGTGGTAAAATATTTTATTTGCAATACGATGTCAATGGTAAACGATTTGTTCAATCCTTAAAAACTAAAATTGAAAAAGAGGCTCAGGATAAAGCAAAAGAAATTCTGGAACCAGCTCTTGCTGCAGACACAAAAGAAAAAGTCATGTTCAATGTTGCTAGTGCCAGAAAACTTCTCACCAGGAAGTCAATTAAACTGTCTAAAGCCTGGGAATTGTTTCTTGAGACTTCAACCCGACCGGATTCAGGACCAGCAACCTTAAATGGATATAGACGATTTTTTTTACGTTTTACACAATGGCTTGCAAAAAATTATCCAATAATACAAGACATAGGGAAAATCACGGAAGAAATTGCTATTGAATATGCAGATTCTGTTTGGGCTCAAGGCGTGTCCGGGACAACATTCAATAACCATATGCAGGCAGTAAAATTAATTTTTAAGCATTTGCAAAAAAAAGCTGGTTTAGATGAGAATCCATTCTATTCAATTGGCAGAAAGGTTGAAAATAAAATTTCAAGGAAAGAATTTTCGGAAGCTCAAGTGCTTAAAATATTAAACTCCTTCAAAGATCCTAAGCTCATTCTAAAGGACAAAGAAGAAATGGAAATACTTTTTCATCTTGGAGCCTGGACAGGCTTAAGACTAATAGATTGCGTATTGATGAAATGGGAAAATGTAAATTTGGAAAGGAATATTATATTTTGCGAACCGCATAAAACCAAAAGAGTCAAGAGAACTGTAAATGTTCCTATTCATCCACTTTTACGGGAGCAACTCAATAAAGCTTTAGAATGGAACAACGCTGAATATGTCATGCCTAAACTGGCTCATAGATATCTTGGTCCGTCTTCCCCGATTTCAGCAGAGGCAGCTACTGTTTTTAAGTTTATTGGGCTTGAGATAAGTAAAGAAGCCCAAAAAGGTCAACGGCGTATAAAGAAGACAAATGTTTATGGTTTTCATTCCTTCCGGCATTCATTCGTTTCTTTCTGTGCCAAAGCAGGAGTTCCTATGCCGGTAGTCCAATCAATCGTCGGGCATGGCAGTCCTGCAGTAACCAGACATTATGTCCATATCGGAGAAGGAGCCGCACGGCAAGCAATTAATGCCTTGCCGCAAGGAAATACTTCAGGGAAAACAGATCATCAAAAGCTTAAGATCATTTCTGACATATTAAGTTCAAAAGCTGTTTTAACGAAAAGCGATAAGCAGATATTAAAAGTAATCTTCTAAAAAATCAATATTACATATTTATTGAAAAAATCTCACACTCGGTGTATATTGTATGAGTAAATTTCAATGAATTTAAAAACGTTTTTTGCGGGCGAGCTTTCAGCTTATCGGCATGTCAATTTTGAGCTTAAAAGATTTTTAAAATTCAAAATAAAGGGTAAAATAGTCTGTAAATTAGTTAGTTCTTAAATCGCTATTTATTTCTATATCATAATAATAATTCTATTAATGTAATTTTACTATAATTTTCACTATGTAATGCTGCTAAGCGCGAAGAAAGCCTCTTGTGTACTCATCTATAGTTTGGTGGATGATTTTATTTTTTCTAAGACTGCTGTTTCAGGTCTCCTAAACTGACTTGGCGACATTCCGAGACATTTTTTAAAGTAATTGGAAAAATGATATTGGTCTGAAAACACTAAACGCTCGGCGATCTCTTTGATACTTAAGATACTGTGTTTGAGAAGTAACTGTGCAGTTTCCATGCGTCGTCGCAAAATATATTCGTGCGGAGTTACCCCCATGTGTTTTTTGAATAGACGAACTATATAAGCTTGGGAATAAGTGATTTCCTTACTTATAATGGAAAAATCTATTTTCTTTTCAAGATGCGCATCAAGGAGCTTGTGTAATTTTTGCACCACTAGTGGCAAAGGCGGTTCGTCATCTTTATAGACAATTAAATGTGCTGCTTGCATGAATTTGTGGAATACCAAAGCAGCTTCCCGATCTTTTAGCGCACCGTACTGTTTGGCTAGAATCAACATGTTTTTAAAATATTTGACTAATGCCCCGGAATTTTTGACAAGATACGATTTTTCAAGACCATAGATTTCTAAAAACGATTTAACAAGTGTGCCGCGGCAGATAAAGAAAATCTTTTCTTGTGCAACCCCAGGAGCTGACCAGTATTTGTTCTCAACATTCGGTGGAATCATAAAATAACTGTCATCAACGCAATCGTAAGAACATAATTCCACCTCGACAAAGCCGGAGCCTTCCAGTACAAGCTCAAACAAATACAACTCGCCCTGATGATTGTGACGCTGCATGACTGAGTTGTAGGAGGTGGATTCTGACGCCACTAATAATTCAAATGTTTTTTTAGAATATGTCAAATTTTTACATCTATTGTTTTAATTTTTATATTGTTTTACGCTCGTTTTTATAAAAATTGGAGTTATTATAGAATAATATAGTTCATTATAATTTTTTTTCACACAATTTTAAAATATAAAGGTAAAAAAGATGAAAGATCTCAGGATTGGTGTTATCGGAGCATAGGGACGCGGAAAATTAGCACTCAGTGCTCATAAACCGGGAGAAGGTTCAAGACTTGTTGCTGGAGCTGATGTAAGCCCGGAGACACTTGAAAATTTCAAGAAAGAAGTTGGTGAGGATGTTTTCACAACTGACGACTATCGTGAACTGCTCAAACGTGATGATATTGATGCGGTATTTGTTACTTCCCCTGATTTTCTGCATGAAGAACAAGCTGTTGCCGCTCTCGAAGCTGGCAAAGCTGTTTATCTTGAGAAACCAATGGCAATAACTATCGAAGGCTGCGACCGTATACTGGAAACAGCTTACCGGACTGGTTCTAAATTATATTTAGGTCATAATATGCGTCATTTTCCAGTTATCCTAAAAATGAAAGAAATCATTGACTCAGGTTTGATCGGTGATATTCAAACTGCCTGGTGTCGTCATTTTGTCGCCTACGGCGGAGATGCTTATTTCAAGGACTGGCATTCTGAACAACGTTACAGTACCGGCTTGCTGTTGCAGAAAGGTGCCCATGACATTGACGTCATGCACTGGCTTTGTGGAGGTTATACTCAACGTGTAATCGGTATGGGCAAATTATCCGTTTATGACAAATGCGAACGCCGTGATACAAATGCGTCTGGCGATTCAAGCTGGAGCGACTCTAACTGGCCGCCTGAATCTCAAAAAGGAGTTTCTCCGATTGTTGATGTCGAAGACAACAACATGATCATGATGCAGACGGATAACGGTGTCCAAATGTCTTATACTCAATGTCATTATACTCCGGATTCAGAGCGTAATTATACATTTATCGGCACGCAGGGACGTATTGAAAACATTGGTGATTATGGTAACTGTGAAGTACATGTATGGACTCAACGCGGTCCGCGCGCGACACCGGATATTATCTATAAGTTAAAACCGCTCGAAGGTTCGCACGGCGGATCTGACCCGGCAATCGTCACTACTTTTATTAACTTTGTCAAGAACGGCGTCAAAACCAATACTTCTCCTGTAGCGGCACGTAATTCTGTCGCCGTTGGAGTTTTGGGGCATGAATCCATGCGCAAGGGCAATATACCGAAGGACATTCCTGAACTGCCTCAGTATTTGCTCGAATACTTTGCCAACGGTCAGCAAAAATAATTGTTTTTTGAATACCCGGAGAAAGCCAAAAAGAGTTTTTTCGTTAGAAGTGGAATCAATATTTATTACAATAATATAGTCATGAGTAAAAAAAATAGCAAAGTCGTTAATCTAAAAAATACATGCAAAATATAGTATAATAAAAACGTTAGTTTTTTCGGGAATTAGCCTCAATCTATCTGAGCTTTCAGCTCGCCGTAAACTTTTTGAGGTTGGCTTTTTTGTTTAAAGCAGTTGATTCGGCACCCGACGGGGCTATTCTTTCCCAGGTATTTCGGCCGTGCCGTTACACTCGGGACAATCAATAACCTTTGCGCCGTGACAGACGGAATAATTCTCGGGATCAATATCACCATCGCCTTGACAGTTTGTGCATGCGGATGTCTTTTCAGGTCCAGGCTCTGTGAACCATCCGTCTCCGTCACATTCAGGACAGGGAACCTCCATGAGCCCGCCTTTACAGGCATCACACGAAATAAATCCTATTCCATTACATTTATTACAATCTGCCATTTGTTCTTCCCGTGTTATGTATAAGATTAAATATAAACGATAAAAATTCATTATCAAATTTATATGGGAAAAGTTGTCAAGCCCCTTATTATAAATAACCTTTCCCATTGAAATAATTTTATACTTTTATTTTCCATTTTTTAAAGATAACGCATGGGCTCAATTGTGACGCACAGCGGCGTCGATTTGCAGCCCTTTGTTCGGCCTTGAGTCTTTGGTGTCATCTGTTGTGAATTTTGCAAGAACCTTCGTCAATTCCCCCGCCAGGTGGGGAACAACGAAATCGGGACTCGTGCAAACTGAAGCAATATCTGGTTTTGGCCATTGAGCGGGACGGTGAGGTCCCTGACTAAATCTGGATCTCAACGAGTCCCACATCTCATCCCCCAGCCACATCGCAGGGGAATCTATGGGACACTTCGCCAACCAATGCACTCGACAAAGGGGCCATATGCGCATTGCATGAAACATGAAGTTGCCGATGTTGGCTTGTTGTCTTTGATCCATCATGTCGTGATGCTCGTCAACATGGAGAATGTGTGATGGCGCGATGTTATTCCTTTGCCATCTCATCTTCCAGCGGGCAAACGCGTGATTGTGACGTTCCACAACCATGGAGACCGGGCAGCCTGCCCAGTGAAGAAGTTCCTCTAAACAACGAGGAGCATCGGGTATCTGATTGAAATAGTCGAGGTCGATATCAAGTATGGAATACATTTTCTCTTGTGTCCTGCAACGAACTTAGTTATTATATAGTCATCCTAAAATTGGATGCTGAATACGGTAAAGCTTTTTAAATAGCCTAATTTACTGTTAAAATACTTAATTTTAGAGACTTATCAAATTTTCCTGAACATTTTTCTAATCTATTTTTTTGAGATTATCTGCAATTCAACATCACTTTAAAAGACAATGCCTCAGTCTAAAAAAAATATAAGAGATATATTTACAGATATCGTCAATAAAATAATTGCCCATATAAGATTAGTGATTGCCATTGTGTATGGCTTTAATTTTTTATTTACCAGAAATATTAGACCGCCAAAAAATATGCCAGCCGCCAATGTCCAATGAAGTTGAAGATACGGCAATATTGATTGAGGCCAGGGTAAAGGATTCGTTTGGAGTTGAAATTTATTGGGACAAGAAGGGCAAAGCAGGCCAATCATGATAAATAAAATTACAGTAGCGGCTGGAACCAAAAACAATACGAATCTAAATAATTTTTTATTAACTTCCTTTTTCATGTCACCTCCAAGTTATTTTTAATATAGAATAGCATTAATGATTTTTAAATTATAAAAAATCCTTCTTTGTTATTTGCCAAAAGAAGGTTTACTGTTTATGTTAACTATAAGTTCTCAAGTTTAAGTAAGTACTCTAGCCCTTTATGGAGGAAGTCAAGATGAAACACGGTTTCTACGATGTAAAAGCAAAGAAGAAGATTGAAGCAGAAGTAACTGAAAAAGTTACTTATGGAGTGAAAGGTAATGAAAGATATGCTTTCAAAGCCAAAACCTGTGATGGACGTAATTTAACAGCCTTCGTCAGTAAGGATACTTGGGGAAAAGCTTCTATCTAAGTTTTATCCCAAATCTTATAAAACTCCCGTCGTTCTGCGGGAGTTTTTTTTACTGTATGTGGATAGGATCACCCATTACTGGGCGACCCTTTGACAGATTCCTGCGTGCGGTTTGTCGGGTAGATGACGGCGTGGTACTCAAAAGGGCCGAAGGTTTCAGACCCAAAAGTTGACAAATTGATTCTGATGCGTTCTGGGTGGATTATTGAAAATTCGGCATGGCAACTTTAGAAGCCGCCGTCCCACAGATAAAAACTAAAATCCCAACGGAGAAAATGTCTTTTGACAATAAGAAAACTAACTAAAGGCGTATTGGTTATCTATCGTGAAAAACCCGCGGTAATTATTATTGACGGCGGCGATAAAATAGAAATAATAATTGATGGCGACAAAAGCAAAAAGGTTCGCCCGAAAGATATAACTTTTCTGCATTCCGGCCCGATTAATTCAAGCGCCGATTTCAGGCCGATGACGGGCAATATTGATGACACACTGGAAATGCTGGAGGAGGAAACTGTTTCTTTTGAAGAATTCACGGAACTACTCTTTGAGGAATTTACGCCTCAAAGCGCATGGAACGCCTATCAGATACTGAGTGAAGGAAAATATTTTTCCGGCGACCTTGAGAACGGCGTGACCGGGTGTTCACGTTCCGAAATAGAGGCGGTTAAAGCCGCCGAGGCGGCAAAAGCGAAAATGGCGGAACAGCGCGAAAGATTTATCAACCGCGTCCGCACGGGGAAGCTGTTGCCGGAAGATGCCAAATTGATGAATGAAGTGGAGCAGGTCGCTTACGGGATCAACAGTTCCAGCTCGATTATGCGGGAACTGAAAATTGAGGCAAGTCCGCAGAAAGCCCATGCCTTGCTGCTCAAAACCGGCATCTGGACGGATAAAAACGATCCGTGGCCAGCACGCAGCGGCGCAAATATGACAATTCCGAATCTGCCGGTTCCTGATTTGCCGGAAGAAACGCGGCGGGACTTGACCGCTTTGCAGGCGTTTGCTATTGACGACCCGGAAAACGAAGATCCTGACGATGCGCTTTCCTATGATTTTGACACAAATACTTTCTGGGTGCATGTTGCGGACGTTGCAGCTCTGGTGCCCCCGGATTCTGAAATTGACCTGGATGCGCGTGAACGCGGCGTCAATCTTTATCTGCCGGAACAGGTTACCCCAATATTTCCTGAAGCTGTAACCGCTAAGCTCGGCCTGGGATTGCAGAAAATATCTCCAGCGTTATCCTTTGCCCTGCGGATCACTGACGATGGTGCTCCCGAACTGGTCGAAGCTACTCCCAGCTGGGTAAAAGTGGAAAGAATAACTTATGCCGATGCCAGTGTGCGAATGAACGAAGAAGTTTTCTCGGTGATGCAGTCGCTGACGAGCCGCTTCCAGCAACGGCGTTATGGCGCCGAAGCGGTAATCATTGATATGCCGGAAGTTAAAATAAAGCTTGGCATAGATGATTCCATCAGTTTCATGCCGATAGAATCCACTCCCGGGCGCGAACTGGTTACCAACGCGATGCTGATGTGCGGTGAGGCCGTTGGCAGGTTCGCATATGAAAAAGAGATTCCGATACCCTATACAGTTCAGGAAATGGAGGATAGCGAGATTTTCGGCGGCGACAGTCTGGCTGGAATGTTCGAGCGGCGCAAGCAGATGCAGCCGTCATTGCAGTCCTTATCGCCGGGTAAGCACTCCGGTCTCGGCATGGACAGTTATTGCCGCGCCACCAGTCCGTTGCGGCGTTATTCCGACCTGTTGGTACATCAGCAGGTGAGAGCGTTCGTAACTGGCGGCGTTCCTATGGATGCGGATACCCTGGATACGCATCTCGCGACGAGCGAACGCCCCGCCAGGCAGGCGCGTTCCATTGAACGGACGGTGAATGAATTCTGGACGCTGGTTTATTTATCCCGCAACCCAGATTGGGAAGGGCGCGCAATTGTCATTGATAAAACGGGTTACAAAGCTGCGATTATTATCCCGGAACTAGCGTACATCACCAAAATGCGTCTGCATGACGGTATTGAGCTCAATTCAGAGCTTGAATTAAAATTAGTTCATGTCGATTTGTCGGAATTATCCGCCGTATTCAATTTAAAATAAGGTAGAAGCTGCCCCCCTGTAAACTTTAAACAAAATTGCTGTTGAAATAATCATTTTTTCTGGTATTATTAAAGAAATATGTTTAATGCAAAAAAGAAGGAATTTTAAGATATATGAAACACAAATGTCCTAAATGCGGAAAATCCGGCAAACGCAACTGCCCGGCGCTTGGAGCAGTTATCTGTTCCAGTTGCTGCGGCGCTAAACGCATATCAGAAATAGACTGTTCCCATGAATGTGAATACAATACTTTCGGAATGAAGGCTATTGAAACTTTCAGAAAACTGGATAACAATTTATTCAATGATGTTCTTTTACCATATTTTCGAGATAATGACATTGTCACGGTTCAAGAAGTTAACAAGGTTAGAGCCGAAAATGATAATGAAGATGACTTTGGTCGTAAAATGCATACGCTCTTTCAAATGAGGTTGTTCCACGAGAAACAATCCAATGGGAAAACAGTTTTTGAAAACTGGCGCGACAATGGTTTTAAAGGCCTTAGTAACGACTGTCAACTCCTGCTTCAATTTAAAAGCAAAGCTCTGCCGACAGTAATTGAGTTGCAGAAAACTATTGATAACAACTTTATTGAATGCATTGATCTTTTTGATAAGCAGCGAGGAAAATTCTTATTACTTGACCCGGTGATGGTAGAGCAAAAATATCCAAGGTATACCAAGGCTATGACGTGGCTTGAGCATTTTTCTGTATTTTCACGACTGAGCGTTCATAGTCAAACACTTCCTGAAATGTGTGCTGTCGGATTTATTGACGAAATAGAGTTTCAGGCACAAAAAAAGCCATACTGTAATGCAGAATTCCCAGAAAAACAGTATATGCTGGAGAACTTTGAAATATGCAATGAACTCCCTGCTGAAATATCTAAACAGGCAAAACAAGAAATTCTGAGTAATCTTGATATAAAGACCTGTATAGCGGTTTATGATATGGGAAAAAACCGGAAAAAGATTCTTAAAATAATTTTTTCACTCCCTGATTTTTCGGAGAATCCAGATGTGGCTAAACCAGGGGAACAATATTTCGACTGGTTAAGGTTAGGTAAATCCAAAGCTATCGAAAATGATATGCCGGAAGCGTTCAGGCATGATGACAACAGCGAACAGGTTGGTATCCTCGGAGACATTATCCTTAAGGGAAACAGCCTGTTACTGGAAACCCGTTCAGAACAGAAATTCGAGTTTGCAAAACAAATGGCAGCGGAATACTTCGGCAATATGATTACACTTGATAAAGAAGCAACACAGGATATTGCCCAAGAGCTTAAAAATGAAGACAGTAATAGTGATCTTGATTATGACGATGATGATTTAGATGACGACTCGGATAATGAAGATATCCCTCCCGAAGTTTATCAGGAACTCATACATAAAGTTTTGGATGAGCATTATCATAAATTTATTGATGAGTCTATTCCTCTCCTTAATGGGCATACTCCACGCGAAGCTGCAAAAAAGCCAGGGCTGCGTCCCCAGCTGCTGGATCTAATGAAAAAACATATTCATAATAATGAGACATTAGGGCGTGACAAGGGGAATGAGCCGTATGACCTTTCCTGGCTGCTGGATGAGTTAGGACTCGAAGAATTAAAGTAAGCAAAGTGACATAAAAATAAAAAACCAGTATCAAAAAAACGAGGAATCAATGAATAGTTATTTCCCAGATAAGTCAATAGACCCAGCGGAATGGTTAGCTCTTGATGAAGGAGAAAGAATCGCATTAGTTAGAGCTTTTCATGATAGTCTGGATGATGAGATGCCTGATGAGGCTTTATCTATACATTCTGCAATTCACGCAATAGTTGAAAATCAATTGGCAATGGGAGTTGAACTGATCCCAGAAACCATCGCAAAATTAACCAGACAGGGTCTTGATCGTCATGAAGCAATCCATGCTATAGGCGCGATATTATCTGAAGACTTATTTGACTTGCTCAAGGGCGATATTAAAGAGTTTTCTTCCAAAAAATATCGAAGGAAACTTGAAAAACTCACAGCAAAAAGATGGAGCAAAGGTCAATATTAAATCCAACATCAGTTAAAAGATTGACTTAATCGTTTTTCAATTGACGAGGTGAACGCAAAACAACGATATTTTTGGGTGTTTCGGCTGAGGAAGTAAATTCGTGTAAACGACTTTTCTTGCCAAATTCCATAAATACTGCTAATGTACTCATGCTTAATTACAAAAGGAAAGGAAAAATGTCATTGAAAGTTAATGTGGAAAGCCTACGGCATAATTTGAAAGAGCTCGGACATATCTACACAATAGAACGAGAAAATCTGCTTTATACAGTTTGTTCAATGGAAGGCACGTACTCATTAACTGAGCTTTTCCGGGAAGCGCAGAAGCAAGAAGCCATCCATGCGAAATCGACAATTCATCGTAATATGGGAATCTTCCTCAAAGCCGGTTTCATAAAGGAACTCGAAACTTCTGGAAAACGGAGAAAATATGAAACAAATTATTTATAAATTACAAAAGGATTTTTTTTATTATGTCAATGACCAAACGTAATCTGGTAGTAAAAATAGCCAAAGAGTCAGGCATCATCCAGAAAGATGTCACAAAAATTGTTCAGATGACCCTGGAAGGTATAGCGGATGAAATTACTGCCGGGAATACGGTAGAACTGCGTAATTTCGGAGTATTCAAAACAGTAATGTGTAAAGCCAGGATAGGCCGTAATCCAAGAAACCCGGGAACAGACATTGTTATTCCGGCACATCAGGTCATAAAGTTCCGCGCAGGAAAAGAATTAAAAAAACGAATCGAGGAGTTAAATCCTGGAAGCCTTAAGGGTTAATGAATGACAGAATATAAAGAACAAGATTTTTTTGAAGGTTTTGATTTCCCAGAGGAGGAGGTAGATAATACGCCGGACGACAATATTCCTGCAGTGGAGTTCCTTGACCAAATGTTGTTTCGAATTAGTATATATCGTTTGTCTCAGTTTAACACAGAAGAACAGAAAGCAACAGCGGCAGAGCTTGCAGAACATCTTGAATTCATAAAAGAGCAATTATTAGACAGCATCACCTTGGCAAAGCGTGAAGATTACGAGAAAAGATATAGAGATATTCATAGGCTGATTAATGATTTCCGATTTTACATTAATGCTTTAGCAAGTCCGATTCTAAAAGACAGAGATTTTGTGCAAAACCTTTTTCGAATGTGTAAAAAGATGGAGATAAAACTAAGATATATGATTCCTTTATATGAGGGTGCACGGAAACGTCTTCCAAAAATTCATAGGGCTCACTTTGCAAAAATGCCGGAATGTGCGAAAAAATACTATACTGCGAAAATCAAAGCATTGGAAGTTAAATAATCAATACAGAAAATAAAAAAACAAAAGATGAAATAGAACCATAACTTGTTAAGATATAAAAAAAGTATTTTCTCAAGAAAAATTATAAATAATCGCCCCTCAAGAAACATCGGGGGAGCTGAAAGCTCACGGTGCTTGACCTTAGAACCTCATAGTACTTACGTTTTTACAAACCAATTTTCGCATGTTTTTTTCGGTGATACGATTTTGTAGATATGAATATTTGATAAAATTACATAATCTTATTATGAATACTAGTGATAAGCTTACTTTGTCAATTGCAATTTTAGGCGTCATTGGATTATTAATTATTTGGTAGCGTCTCAACTTGGAGACCTGAACACTTGAGTTCATTTTAACTGGCACCATGCCGTCATTCAAGACTTGGGGCTCTGCCCCAAACCCCGAGATTTTTTAAGGCATTTAAGGCATCCCGACATGTTGTCAGGTCGGGGAGAATCCCCCCTTCTGTCGGTCTACCTGCCCGGCTATTCCTTGACTGGTTGCTTCTCAGCAGAGCCAACCGCCGCTTCACCGGATAAATTTACTTTATCATCACGCATGACAATTGCAATATTGCATTGCCAAATTCCACAATATTTTTCTATAACCGCATTATTTTCACCCCTTTCGCATCCGGTTCTCTTGGCAGCCAATCATTATAGTAATGCGCAAGGCGCAAATTCATTGCATTAAGCGCTCCTTGAGGTGTCCATTTCCCTGCATTTATTCGCATATTGACTGTTCGCATGACCCGTTCGGCAAGGCTGCTGGACTTGCCGTTCAAGCGTTTTTCAAGAGCGCTGAACATATCCGGCCTAGCATTGGTCAGATATGACACGCAACCCTTATGCCCTCGTTCCGCGCATAAAGCTATTAGAACATCCAATTGAACTCGTTTTTCCAGAAGCACAGCATCAATCTCGTCAGTTTCCATATACGAACGCATTGACACGATGCTGTATATTTTGCCCATTATTTCCAACCAGTCAGCAGATTTTCTTTTCACCTTGTCTGCCCACAGGCAGTGCTTCAGTTGGTGGGGAATATGCCAGAGGCAACGCTGCAATATTACATTCACACACTTTATTCCCTTAAAAATGCTCGTATCTCCATCTGTCACCAACAGAAAGTTTTCAAACGACATAATAGTCTCTCTTAAAGGGGCAAACAGCTTGTCCCAGCCTGCGTCATATTTGCCGATTGCCAGTCCAGCTATCCTTACTCCGCCTCCAACTTTTTTCTGGATGAATACTTTCAATTCCTGACCGCGCTGCTTGATGCCGATGATTGGGATTCCGGTTCCGTCCGCCTCGCCGCACGGCAACTCTTTCGGATCAAGATCAAAAACTATTGCCTTCCCGACCTTTTGAACACACCGCCAGACTTTCATGCGATCTATGCCGATGCCGACCATTCCCAGGATTTTCTCCGCAACACGGAATGGCGTTAAGGCCCCGACCAATGCCAGCATTTTCTGTGTCGTCGAACTCATTTTCTGATATTTTTCTATGCCGAGGAGCGCACGGCTTATAAACATTTTCTTACCGCAAGCCTTGCACTGCACCTGCATCTGCGGCAACACTATTTCTCCTCGAATAGTAGTTATTTTCATTGACTTGGCATCTTTGGTTTTCCAAATAAAATATTTGTCGTTACCGCATGTGCAACAAAACGGCTTTGTAGCCTTCTTCATCGCGCTATCGCCAAACTGCTCCAGCGAGGTTTTTGCAAAATCTGTAAAAACCATCTCCTGAATTTGCTTGAAACCAGATGTCAAATAATCAATGTTGCATTCTTCCACTTCTACGCTATAGTTAAAATTGCATTCTATTTTCACAAGAGTTCGTCCTTTTTAAGTTATGAGCAATCTTAAAATGAACTCTTGTGATTTTTTTTCAAGCAGGTTTACTGCTTAGGTCTCCATTTTGTGACGCGACTAAATTTTTAGAATAACAACGCATCTTCTGCGTTTTTTTTAATATCATAAATTATACTCCAAGATATTGGGCAGATTAAATATTTGTCACGGTAGCCATAAGTCAGCTTATTTTGCTATTGAAACCTTCCATGGCTACACTTGATATCCAGTTGCAACTCCAGAATCCACAATCCTAAATGAAATTGAATTGCATCCGCCATTTCTCAAGCGGCTTACTGATTATCTGCCTGGCTGTGCCGTAACAGATATGCAAAGTGTCTTCAGCCTGGACTGATTTTTTCGCACTGCGATAGATGGGCAAAACTTCGCTATCAAACAACACTTAGTAGCCGTTCAGAAATAACCTTTACATTTATCCGGTTCTCGTGAATGCTTTTTGTGCCGACGGCTCGTTACATACCTGAGGTTATGCGCCTCGATGTCGCCCCAAAAATCAAATCCCGATTTTTCCGGCAAATTGTCGGGTTAATTTCTTTACAGCTCCTTTACTTTCACAAAAATGAGACACTAACAAAAAGAGGCAAATTATGATTTACGAAAAAAAGCGGGGCTAATATTACGGCTTTTCTTAAAAACTCTAGAAAAGTAATAACGATCTTTATAACCAATCTGTTCGGCAATATCATCAATCGTTAATTGAGAATACTTTAACAGGACACAGGCTTTTCTGATTCGTCTTTCGCAAATATATTGTTGAGGACTCATGTCTGTATGCAATTTGAAGAACCTAATGAATGAGCTTTTATTCATTTTAACAATATTTGCCAGCATATCATTTGAGATATTTTCGGAAAAATGATAGTCTATATGCTTTGTAACTTTTATAATGCGTTCTTGTGTAAAATCATTAGACAAAGAGCTCTCAGGAATTTTGCATAACATATTATAACAGATTGTCAGAGCAAAGAGCGAGGGCAATCTATTAGGATTGGGATTTTCAATTGACATTTGAGATAAATCTCCAATCATTTTTAAGATATTGTTTTCAACAGGATAGTCATATATCCCCGGCTTGCATGAGTCATAAGGCACATCTGTTTCAAAATGAATATAAAACTGCTCAAAAGGTTTTTCCTCATCTGCATTGAACTTAGTTTCAGGAGCAATCAAAAATATTTTATCAGGAGTTAATTCAAAAGTTTTTTCGTCGCAGTTAATTTTTACTCCAGGAGAAGGATGCCAATACAAGCGCCAAAAAGGGTCTCTAAAGAGATGGCGATGCTTCCAATCGCTTACAACTCGACGGCGAAAAATTAAAATTTTTATGTTTGGATTATAATAACTCAAGTTTTGCAGTTCGTTTTCCTGCTTAATATCATGATGCAATTTTGAATTCATCCGTCATATCCTCCTCGTTATCAGTTCTTAACCTGCAATTTGCAAAATTGACATTAAATGATAGTGACTTGTCAAGCATTTCTTTGAAGAGAAGATATTCCTGAGAATTCAGCAGTTCTTCTACAGTTATATTTTGAATTCCGCCTAAATGTTCTCCTATAGATCGTAGTAACTCTTCAAATAGGATCAATAATTTATCCATGGTCAAAAGTTTCGTATATTGATCTTGTATATTCTCAAATAGGACACCCAATGTCTGATGACTGTCATTGTAGTTACAGTTTGCTAATATCGCATGAACTATAAAAACATTGCTTGTATGGGCTATCTGTGACGAAAAATCATTTGCCTGATGTTTTCCCAGACCAAGCAATTGTTTAGTTTCTTTAAATCCAATCTCGATATTCCATCGAATAGCATATACTTCAAGCGCTTTTATGTAACTCATATCTAATTTGGTCGTGACCAAAGCCACCCATTTTTTATTGCCGTGAAATCGACTGAAAAATAAACGAACTTGTCCTATATCTGGAATAGTGCAGTCAACAATGATATATCTGCTTTTAAAACGACTACAACGTTTTACTCTATGCATTACATGTTTCCTGAGTTGAGATAAGGTAAAAACCTGCTCCTCATATTCATATTTTCGCTTTCCGTTTTTTATCATACCCAGAAAATGAATTTTTCCTTTAGCAATACTTCTGACTGTATTGATCAATTTAGCACAAGTAAACCATGTGTCGGTAAGTACGTAATCAGGAATGAAACGGTGTTTTATTGCGTTGCGAATCAAGTCACATGCCAAAGTAATTTTATCTTTATTCAACTCTTTCTTCCTTTGATGACCAGGAGAATCTGAATTACGTTTTTTCTTGAATTGTGGCTTGCTTCTTTTCAATTTTATTTTCTTCTCGCCAACTAATGAAAAATCCAGAAAACGAGCGTAAAATCCGTTGAACCAACATAAACCAAGCAACTTGAACCCAGTAACACTTTTTCCTGTAACATGATCATGAACTTTAGTAACTCCCTCTATTCGTTTACCAGTTTTCTGAATGACTGTATCGTCAATAATCAGTGCCGTGGGATATTTTGTTTCACATTCCTGAATATTATCTGAATGCTTGAGCTGACTATTAAATTGATATACGACTTTACGCCAATCAAAAAGAGAATCCTGAAAAAAACGATAAAAGGGAATGGCTCCACAAGCTATCATTTTAGTATACTGACTATTGAAAAAAGAGTATACACTGTTACTGCAAAACAATGGCAATGCTACCGCAATTTCGAACATCAGGCCAATCGGGGTCCCATTTCGTTTTTCTCGATTCCCTGCATTTTTTGCCTGCGTCAGATTAAACTGACGATTGACCTCTAGCCAGAAGTGATCCATATTTAATTCATGTTTTTTGCAAATGTATTTGATTTCATTCATTTTAAGTTCTATATTCTTTAGCATAACAACCTCTTACTGTTAAAATTTCAATTTAATATAAGTTGTTGAAATATAGCATGTTAAAGGTTGTTTTTCAATGTTTTATTGTTCGTTTTTACGCTCAAATTTGAACTGCAAAACTTGAGTAAGTATTTAATAATACAAAGTGAAGAGGTATAATCAAATATGAAACAGATAATACAGAACATGAAGTCCGGGGAAACTATTTTGGCGGAAGTTCCGGCTCCACAAATTCAAGCAGGTCAGGTATTGATACGAACCAGAAAAAGCCTGGTGTCCTTAGGCACGGAAAGAATGCTCGTTGAATTCGGCAAAGCAAATCTTCTCCAAAAGGCGCGCCAGCAGCCGGATAAAGTAAAAATGGTTCTGGACAAAATAAAAACTGAAGGTCTGATGCCGACAGTAGACGCTGTATTTAAAAAACTTGACCAGCCTTTACCCTTAGGCTACTCAAATGTCGGGGAAGTAATAGGCATTGGCAAAGGAGTCAAAGATTTCAACATTGGTGACCGTGTACTTTCGAATGGGTCGCACGCCGAGTTTGTGTCTGTGCCGCAAAATCTTGTCGCGCATATTCCAGAAAATGTATCAGATGATGAGGCGGCATTTACAGTAGTAGGCGCTATTGGTCTGCAGGGCATTCGTCTGACTAAACCGCAATTAGGAGAAACCATCGTTGTTACTGGACTGGGACTGATTGGTCTGGTTACCGCTGATTTATTAAGAGCCAACGGCTGCAATGTTATTGGAATTGATTTTGATGACAAAAAAATAAAACTGGCGGAAGCCAGAGGAATAAAGACGATAAATATTTCAAAAGGTCTCGATCCGGTATCTACCGTGCTTAGCCTGACCAGCAATATTGGCGCGGACGCCGTAATTATAACCGCTTCCGCTAAAAACGATGAAATTATTTCGCAGGCGGCCAGAATGTCCCGCCAAAGAGGTCGAATCACCCTGGTTGGCGTAATCGGGCTAAACCTGTCTCGGGCTGAATTTTATAAAAAGGAACTGAGTTTTCAGGTCTCCTGCTCTTACGGACCGGGAAGATATGATAACAACTATGAGCAAAAGGGGAACGATTATCCCCTGCCTTTCGTCAGATGGACAGAAAAGAGAAATTTTGAAGCGGTTCTTAGCGCAATATCAAACAAGCTGATTGATGTAAAACCACTTATTTCAGAAATTGTGTCTCTGGACGAATATGACAAAGTTTACAATAATATAGGCACATCAAAATCAATTGCGTCAATTTTAGAATACCCAGCAGACGCAAAGTATACTGCATCCGTAAAAATAGAGAGCAACAGATTCTCTCCGTCTGAAAAAGCAATGGCAATAGCGGGCACCGGCAACTTTACCAAAATGACGATGCTTCCCGCTTTGCAAAGGTGTAACGCTAATATAAAAACTGTCGTCAGTGCCGGAGGCTTATCCGGTACAGCTGAAGCAAAAAGATATAAAATCCCTGTAAGTTCGTCTGATTACAAAGATATTTTATCTGATTCTGGCGTAGATATGGTACTTATCGCGACGCGCCACAATTTACATGCCTCAATGGTGATTGATGCGTTAGAAGCTGGCAAACATGTATTTGTTGAGAAACCTCTGGCCCTGAATCAAAATGAGTTGCAACACATAATTGAAGCTCATAAAAAATCTCAAAAAACTTTAACTGTCGGCTTTAATCGACGTTTTTCTCCACACGTCAAAAAAATAAAAGAACTGCTCGGAGAAAAACCTGTTCCCATGAATATCACCGCAACTATGAATGCCGGTGAAATTCCTGCCGACACATGGGTTCATGACATGACCGAGGGCGGCGGAAGGATTATTGGCGAGGCTTGCCATTTTATTGATCTTCTGACTTTCCTGACCGGAAGCAAGGTGAAGGCGGTCTGTATGTCTGGACTTGAAAACTCTCCTCAGGAAAATAGTGACAACGCGATTATCATTGTCAAATATGAAAACGGCTCTCAAGGAGTGATTAACTACTTTGCAAATGGTAATAAGGGCTATTCAAAAGAACGGCTTGAAGTTTATTCTTCCGGCAAAGTAATGATCCTTGATAATTTCAGAGAACTCAGGGGATATGGTTTTAAAAACTTCAAACAGTTAAAAACAAAATTGGACAAAGGTCATAATGAACAGTTCAAACTGTTGACCGAAAGCCTGAAAAATGGTGCTGGCGCCCTTATTCCATTTGATCAGATTATTAATACGACACAAGCCAGCTTTGCCGCGATAGAATCTCTGAAACAAGGTAAATGGATTAATGTGTAGTCGAAAAATATGAAGAAAATTAAAAACATTTGTTCATATGTTTTCAGTAACGGCTTGAGCTGGATTCTATTCAGATTACAATATGAGCTTAAGAAAAGAACCGGGTATTTTGATAGACAAAATAAACGTATTATTGCCCGTGTCCAGTCTGCCCTGAACGATAAATTTTCGTTCCCGGAAAATATAACTAATAAGTCATTTAAAGGAAATAAAAGTTTTATTGAAATGGCGGACAATGCACTTTTAGGTAAAATATATTCCTTTTCCAATGAATATCTGGATTACTCAAATAATACAGAATCCATCGACTGGCACTATAATCCAGTAAATAGAAAAAATACGCCCAGAGATATCGCCTGGAATAAACTGCCTGACTTTGGCGAATATGGAGATATAAAACTTATCTGGGAGGCATCCCGCTTTCCACAAGTGTATTATTTTATTAACGCATATTCAGTTACCGGAGACGCGAAATACGCGAAAGCGTGTCTTGTGCAGATTGTTGACTGGTGCAAACAAAATCCTTTTCCCAACGGGGTTAATTACAAATGTGGTCAGGAGATTACTTTCAGGCTGTTTGCCTGGATTATCGCAATAGACTATTTTCAAGCTTTTATCAGTGATGACTTTCAGAAGATAATATCTGAAAACATCTATTATTCTTTGTTAAGAATTGATATGAATATTGCTTACGCGGCAAAATCGGTACGAAATAATCATTCTATCAGCGAAGCGTCTGGATTATTTATCAGCGGTCTGCTGTTTCCGCAATTTCCCGAGTCAAAGCATTTCGTAAAAAAAGGTATTAAATACTTGAAACATGAGCTTGGGTATCAAGTATATGCTGACGGTTCTTATATTCAGCATTCCATGACATATCAACGTCTGGTTCTGGATATTCTTTCATTTGTCATCTTTATCGCCAGAGGAAAATCATATAAATTACCTGAGATAGTCACGAAGTCCCACGAAAAACTATTAAATTTTTTGTTTGCGTTTGTTCAGGAAAATGGTCATCTACCAAATTACGGCAGTAATGACGGCGCAAATCTTTTCCCGTGTTCAAACTCATCTTACCGGGATTTTCGTCCTTCATTAAACTTTGCTTCAGTACTTGCTCGCAGTAAGTCGATATTTGACGGCAACAGCGAAACTGCAGAATTATTTGGTTTGAATATAAAGGGAATACATTCTCCGCCTAAACAGATAAAATTTGAAAACGGCGGATATTATATCCTGAAAAATGAAAATATTTTTCTGATGACGCGCTGCCACTCCTACAGGCACAAGCCGGGACAGGCGGATATGCTGCATTTAGACGTCTGGCACAAAGGGAAAAATATTTTTTCTGATACAGGTACCTACTCATATAATTCCTCTGAACCTTTCAAGGGGGACTTTGCCGGAACAGCAGGACATAATACAATTATTATCAATGACACCGATCAAATGGAAAAAGTTTTGAACTTTGGTTTCTGCAATTGGACCAAATCTAAAATAATTGAGATTACAGATACTTCCTTTACAGGAGAACAATATGCTTACAAAAATAACTTTGGGATAACGCATCGCAGAAAGATTAATTGCAGTGATAAGCATATTATAATTGAAGACTTCTTTGAGGGAGTGAAAAAGATGGTGAATATCAAACAAGGTTGGAATACTGGCTATAATGTTGAGGCAATAGACGGAAGAACATTCAAAGTAGATGATTCAATTATAACCTCGGACTGTATTGGCTCTGTTAAGCCGACTTATATTTCAACCCACTATAATCACTATCAGGAAGGCAGTAGAATAGTATTTGAGAACAATAGTGACAAAGACTTTAAAATAACAACAAAGATAGACTTTAATATTTAAGAATAAAGAGGAAGATATTATATGAAAGTGCTTTATTTTCATCAGCATTTCTCCACCCCGCAAGGTTCTACCGGTACGAGATCATATCAGTTTTCCAGGAAACTGCTTGAACACGGACATGAAGTAACTGTAGTATGCGGTTCATCCGCTACTGGAAAAACAGGACTTGATGGAGAATCGGTAAAAGGTATGCGCACAGGCACAATTGATGGCATTAATGTTATAGAACTTAATCTGGCATATTCTAATTATGACGGTCTGGTTAAACGTGCATGGACATTTCTTAAATTTGCGATGAAAAGCACAAAGATTGCATTGACTTATAAATATGATTTGCTTTTTGCGACTTCCACGCCGTTAACAGCTGGAATTCCGGGAATTGTGATGAAAATTTTTCGCCGTAAAAAATTTATTTTCGAGGTAAGAGATTTATGGCCGGAACTGCCCCGGGAAATGGGCGTTATTAAGAATCCTGTGATATTATTTTTGATGTCGGTACTGGAATGGCTTTCATATAATATGGCTGATGCGTGTATTGGCTTATCCCCCGGGATTCAAGAAGGAATATTACGCAGGACGAGGAATAAAAAGAAGATAATTGAAATGCTGCCGAATGGTTGTGATCTTGGCTTGTTCAAACCAAAAGCAAAAAAAGATTTATCTTTTTTTAAGAAGAATATCAGCAATTATAACCAAAATGATATTATTGCTCTCTTTACTGGTGCGCATGGACTGGCAAATGGGCTTGACGCAGTACTGGATGCTGCTGTGGTGTTGCAGAAAAAAAACGCGGACAATATAAAATTAGTTTTTATTGGCGATGGAAAACTAAAACCGGGATTGATTGCGCGAGCGCAGAAAGAAAAATTGACGAATTGTATTTTCCTTGATCCGGTTCCGAAATTTGAACTGGCGGATATTGTATGCAACGCGGATATCGGCCTGATGATATTGGACAATATTCCGGCCTTTTATTATGGTACATCGCCCAATAAATTTTTTGATTATATTTCTGCTGGAAAACCTGTTTTTAACAACTATCCAGGCTGGCTGGCTGGTCTTATAACTGAAAATAAATGCGGCTGTGCCGTAAAACCTGGTGACCCCGAAGTTTTTGCCGACTCTCTGATAGAAATGACGGCAGATGTAAAAGCTTTGCAGGTTATGGGTGAAAATTCCCGTAAACTTGCTGAACGGCAATTTGATAGAGATCGTATTGCGGAAAAATTTGAGACTTTGCTTGAAAGTATTTAAAACTCAGATAAACATGAAAAAATTATTGAATAAAACTATAATCTATTTAATACTGATTGTCACACTGGCAGTGGCTCTTCGTATAGCAAGAGCCGTGGAAGAAAAAAGGTATAGTGTTGATGCTTACTTGTATTTTGACATGGCAAAAGATATGGCATATTACGGTACTGATTATACATGCTATTATGATGACAATACCATTCCTCCATTACTGCCATGGATAATGGCAATGGGATATAATTTGGGATTGAGTCCTGAATATACCGGGATTATTGTCGGCGTTTTATTAGGATCCCTTATGCCTTTAGCGGCGTTCGGTATCGTATTCTATGTATTCCCGCGTGAAAACAATGTTCCGGGCGGCAGGTATGCTTATGCTTTGCTGGCGGCGTTCCTGGTGGCTGTGCATCCGTTTCTGGTCAGGATAAGTGTTAGTTGTCTGCGGGAAATATTATATTTACCATTAATGGCATTTGCGGTGGCATGCGCAATATCGGCAATATACAATAAGTCATTATTTAAAATCTGTCTTTTCGCGGTTCTGGCATCATTGGCAAGTTTAAGCAGGCGTGAAGGAATACTCCTGGTCGTTATATTCTTTGCGTGGCAGTTTGTTGAATTTTGTACTGACAGAAAATATTTTATTAAAAACTTTAGATGGCATATTTCTGCATCGCTTGCAATATGCCTTATTTTTATGGGACTGCTGTATACAGTTTTGTACATATTGTCGGGTACTCTAAATGCTTGGAGCCCGTTTTACATACCGGATATTAAATTTTTTTAAGGTAAACTATTTTGAACGTAATATTATCTATGTCTGCCTGGTACAATTTTATTGTCGACAGGCTGGCGTTTGACGCGATGTTCATTCCCGTTTCGATTCTTATATTCCTTGCGCTTTTCAACCGCAAAGAATATAAAAATACTGAGATGCTGCGTTTTATTCTTACAGCTCTTGTCGTTTGTTTGGTATCCCGTTATATACAGTTTGTTCATGCGGATCGAAATATCAATACCCGTTACCTGTATCCTGCCGCCTTTTATGTAATTGTTTTATGTATTCCAGGTTTCACTCTGATAATACTGCTGCTTAAAAAACTTACTAATAAAACCAGATGGATAAAAGAAAGATACTTAGTCATATTTCTGCTGCTCATAATAGCTGCAGGAAATATATGGAAAGCATTTGGCACACCGGATATAAAACAGTATATTCAGAGTACAGCGAAAATTGTAAGGGCCTCGGGGCCGGCGGTGCTTATATCTAACGTGGATGATCCACGGAGAGTTGCCTGGCATTCAAGGGCGGAATTAATTCCATTGTCTTCGGTGGTAGACATCGATAATCCAGTTGATTTCGACAACGCTATGAAAGTATTGAGTTCAAGAAATAAAAATATCTTTTTGCTCATAAAATTTAAAGATAATGAATTCAGAAAAATCTTTGCCGATAAAAAAGTAAAATTCCCGGGAAACCTTATATTTTTAAAAGAATTCAAGGCAAGACATAAAAAGTTTTATTCATTATATAAAATTAAAACAAAATAAGGTAAAATAAATAAATGTATAGTTATGTTAAAGTGGTGTTTGACACGGTTTTGGCTTTGCTTGGTTTAATAATTCTGTCGCCGTTATTGATTTTAACTGCTGTTGTTTTGGCAATAGCCAATAAAGGTAATCCTTTTTTTATTCAAAAACGTCCGGGTAAGAATGAAAAAGTTTTTTACATTATTAAATTTAAAACTATGAACGAGAAAGAAGATGCAGACGGGCATTTACTCCCAGATGAAGAAAGATTGCATTTAATAGGAAAACTTGTCAGGAAAACATCTATTGATGAATTGCCGCAATTAATTAATGTGTTGAAAGGCGATATGTCACTCGTCGGTCCACGCCCCTTGCTGATGGAATATCTGCCGCTTTATAATAAAGAACAGAGTAAACGTCACAATGTCCGCCCCGGCATGACCGGATGGGCACAAGTTAACGGCAGAAATGCGATTTCATGGAATGATAAATTTAAACTTGATTTATGGTATATCCAAAATTTATCAATTATGCTTGATTTTAAAATTTTATGGCTTACTTTTTTAAAAGTATTGAAATCTGAGGGAATAAACAAGCAAGGGCATGCTACTAATGAAAAATTTAAAGGGAATGGTTGATGGAAAATAATAGCAGAAACGTTTTATTATACGGAGCAGGAGGTCACGGAAAAGTTGTTACTGACTGTCTGAATGCTGCTGGTTTTGAAGTGAAAGCGTTTTTTGATGATAACCCGAAATTGAAGACATTTTATTCTATTCCGTTAGTTGGTTCTTATAATAGAAATGTGTATCCAGATTTTTCTATAATAATAAGTATTGGTAATAACCCTATCAGAAAGCGGATTTCAAACATTATCAAACATAAATTTTGTACTGTGATTCATCCGTCTGCGGTAATATCATCTTCTGCCACGGTGGATTCAGGAACGATAGTAATACATGGTGCTGTCATTCAAGCTTCAGCCTGTATCGGCAGGCATTGTATTGTTAATACCTTGGCTTCCCTTGACCACGATTGCCGCATTGGGGACTTTGTTCATATTGCACCCCATGCGACTTTGTGTGGAAATGTGACGGTTGGAGAAGGGGCTTTTATAGGGGCGGGCGCCACTATTATACAAGGCGTTAATATTGGAAAATGGGCAGTAGTGGGGGCAGGAGCAGCGATTATTGATGATGTTCCCGAATATAGTGTCGTGACGGGGGTTCCCGGAAAAGTTCATAAGTATATTGAAAAGGAATTATCTTAAATGGAAAAATTAGCAATGGACGGTGGTGTACCGGTCAGGACAGCCCCATGGCCGTCCTGGCCTCATTTCAGTGAGGATGAAATTAAGGCTGTCGCTGAAGTCCTCCGTTCAGGAAAAGTAAATTACTGGACCGGAAATATCCATACCCTTGCTGGCGGCACGAAACTTCGTGGTGAAAGCGGCTTATTTGAATATGAATTTGCACGGTACATAGGAACTAATTATGCAATTACTTTGGCAAACGGTTCACTAGCTCTTGAATTAGCTCTATACTCTCTGGGAATAGGCAACGGCGATGAAGTCATTGTTACTAACCGTACTTTTATCGCGTCTGCCAGTGCTTGTGTAATGCGTGGAGCGGTTCCGGTTTTCGCTGATATAGACCCGGACGGTCAAAATATTAGTTTAGATGCGATTAAAGCTGTATTTTCCAGCAAAACACGAGCTGTTATTTGCGTCCATCTCGCCGGCTGGGCATGCGAGATGGATGAGATTATGGAGTTTGCTGAACAGAATAATCTTAAGATAATTGAAGATTGCGCTCAGTGTGTGGGGGGAAAATATAAAGATAAAATGCTTGGCTCTATAGGTCATATAGGGGCATTTTCATTTTGTCAGGATAAAATAATGACTACTGGTGGGGAAGGCGGAATGTTGGTATGCAATGATCCAGTGCTATATAAAAGAGCTTGGGCATATAAAGATCATGGGAAGGATTTCAATAAATACAATAAAAACTTACAGCATCCTCTGGTTAACAATACAAAAGATGATGATAAATCATACTACAGCTCGCTAGGAACTAACTGGCGAATGACAGAAATGCAGGCGGCAATAGGTCGTATTCAGCTTAAAAAACTTCCTGAATGGATTACGCTTCGACGCAAATATGCAAATATGCTCAACTGTGCTTTTAGTAATATTTACGGTTTGCGCACAACTATTCCACCGAGTCATATATTTCATGCTTACTATAAATATTATGTATTCATAGAGCCGGATAAACTTTGTTCAGGATGGGACAGAGATCGTATCATTAAGGCAATTAATGCTGAAGGTGTTGTTTGTCAATTTGGGAGTACTTGGGGTATTGGTTTGGAAAGTGGCTGGAAAAATATAAAATGCTCCATTACCGGTAAGCAATATAATTATCAATTAAAACAGCATCTTCCCAAAGATTATGCCGTGGGAACTAAAATTTTAATGTTTGAGGTTCATCCTACCTTGAATATTGAAGATATTGATGATATTATAAAAACGGTAAAAAAAGTTATGAAACAAGCCACAAAGCATACGAAAGTAAGAAAATAAACATTTAATTTTTGGTGGAACAAAAACGTGAAACAGTAAAATATCTGGATTGGAGAGGAGAGGCTCATGAAATCACTTCGTATTGTGCATTTTTTCAAAAAAAGAAACTTCACATTGATTGAATTGATGGTGGTGGTTGGTATAATGGTCATATTATTTGCAATGCTATTGCCAGCTTTAGGAAAAGCGAGAGAGGTGGCTTATTGCGGGGTATGCAAAAATAATCTGAAACAGATAGGATTGGGACTGTTTTTATATTCGGATGTTAATAACGGCTATGCAATTCCAGCAATTTTTACAGGTACTGATGAGGTTAGCTTTATAAACTATTTGTATAACAACGGCATAAAAAATGAGAAGGTTTTTCAATGTCCGTCCGTTAAAAGCGAAAGTGATTTTTTTGAACCGTTCGCATACGCTGAAGGATCCGGCATGAAAAATCTAACGAAAGCTTCATACGTAATGAACACAATATCTGAATGGACTAATTCGCCATCCCTTGCGCCTTATGGCTGCGCCGATAAAGCTAAGGCACGGGGCTGGGGAGAAAATTCCGAAAACCCGGTGAAGCTCGCGCGGATTAAAACCTTCTCCTCCAAAATCTATGTCACGGATACAATAAAAAGACCCGCAATTGTGACAAGCAACAGTGGGTGGAAATCCGACATGAACAGGCTGTGTTGCTGGAACGAAACCGATCATGGACCGCTTTCAATCGCCGATACTGGGAATGGAGATTGCCGGGACGTGGGTTATCATCATTCCGATGGAAGCTTCAACGCATTAATGGGAGATATGCACATTGATCAAATTAAAAGCTCAACTGTTGATCAATGGTTTGTCTGGAAACTAAATTAAGTGGCGGAAAATATTCCATTTTATGCTGATAATTTAATTGTATAGGAATTTGTTATTTCGATAAGCGGTTTTAAGAACAGACAGGATAACAGGATAAACGGGATATTTTAAAATTACAAAAAAACTAAAAGACTAATAGCCTACAGTATAAATTAATCTATATTTTACCCCGAATAGGGGTAGAATTTTAATAGCCATGGGTGAAACCCGTGGAAAGTTTTCCAAAATGGCAACAACCCTGGAGCGGGTTGAATGATCAACGTGTAAGCCTTAATTCAACCCACTTCGGGGTTGAACTTTTTAATGCGTGGATTTCCACAGGTTTTACCTGTGGCTATTAACATTCAATCCTTTTAGGCTTGTTTTTATTTTTAAAATTTCGGACTTGCAGCCCTAATACAAACACATAAATGATAATTATTATCTTTTTGATCGAATCGGTATAAAAAGAAAAGCATTGATAAAATAATATTATTGAAAAATACGCTTTATGGTGTATTTTAGTTTTGTGGGAAAAAACTGAAAAATCCTGCCAGAGATGTTGTATTGAATAAATTTATACTATAGGAAATTTGTTTTGTGCTTTTGAGTAGTGCCGAGAGCAGCCTTGCTCCGGCACAGGGAACGCTCTTCGTTAGTGTTTTATTAGTGCAGATTAGTGGATGAAAAGAACGTGTTACGTGCTACGTGTTATGTGTTACGAAAAAAGAATAAGATAGTTTTTAAGGGTTAAGATTTAAGTAACTAAGAACTGGTTACTGATAACTGGTTACTGATAACTGGTTACTGATAACTGAAAATAAATTAGTGTTTTATTAGTGCAGATTAGTGGTTAATTTTAATAAAACCAAGGTGTCTTGATTTAAGTATGATTAAAATATTTGCAAAATTTTTAGGTTATATTCCAGATAAAGCAACTCTATTTGTATACGAGCATCGCAGACTGCTTGTATTTATGCTTAATATAGGAATTATTTTAGCTTCTTTGTTACTTGCCTTTGCGGTGCGTTTTGAATTATCAATTCCCCCTCTCTATATAGATAACTTTATAAGAATAGCCACGATATTTGTTCTGGTAAAAATGAGTTTTAATCATATTTTTAGACTGAATCAGGGATTATGGCGTTATATTTCAATTATAGATGTCGAGGACATATTCAAAGCTAATTTATTCTCTACAACAATTATAATGCTTATTTTTTACGGCTGGCGGCGTTATATATGCGAAGGCTTCCCCATGTCGATAGTTATCTTGGATTTTTTAATCTGCCTCTTAGTAGTGTTATTTATCAGGGGAGGCGTTAGAATTATTCGTGAGATTAACGATGACCTTGGCGACAACCCCTTAATAAAGACGATTGTGGTTGGTAAACTGGAAGATATTGACAGCTTTCTTCATGGAACCCAGAAAAACAAAACCGGAAGAAGAATAGTTGCTGTTTTTTGTCCTGAAAAAAACTCAGGAGCAACAATACGCGGAATTAAGATAAAAGGGCATCTATCCAGAATTGCGCATTACGCGAAAGCAAAGAAAATTGAAGAAATTATTTTGATTCCACCTTATTCCAGAAAAAGGTTTTTGAACCTGCTCCTGAAACAGCTGGAAAAAATCGATTATACCTGTTCCATGAAAATTGTTCCCGGAATAGGACATGCCGCAAAAATGGAAATTGATTTTGCTCACATTCGAAAAGTCAATATAGAAGACCTGCTTGGGCGACCGCCAGTAAAATTCGATCATGCGGAAGTCGCGGCGTTAGTTTCGAATAAAAGAATTATGGTTACTGGAGGCGGTGGAAGTATTGGTAGTGAGTTATGCTTTCAAATCTGTAAATATCGACCGAAGGTTCTCGTTATTTTTGAATTTTGTGAATATAACCTTTATGAAATCGAACGTAAACTTAAATTTCAATTTCCTGAACAGCAGATTGAGGCAGTTCTCGGCGATATTAGATGTAAAAAATCGCTTGAGAAAACAATAAAAAATCATTCCATTGAAGTTATTTACCATGCCGCGGCTTACAAACATGTTCCATTATTGGAAAAAAATATATTTATGGCGGTTAACACGAATATTATTGGAACTTCAAATATTGCCGATTGTGCTGAAGAGGGTGGAGTTAAGCGTGTCGTTGTGGTTTCCACAGATAAGGCAGTGAGACCAACGAGTATAATGGGAGC
>FLOH01001473.1_pt1 | contig 36770 bp, 67 predicted proteins | sample 756751 | NCBI WGS metagenome assembly FLOH01 (sample SAMEA4026879, study PRJEB14308) | marine metagenome | biome: coastal water; material: water | depth 74 m
GTTTCCTGAAGCATAATAATAATAGTCTGTTACTTTTGTTGCACTTGTTGCGCCTATTGCTTTTACAAAAAAGCCTCCACTGAATAATTCGCTTTGATACCCATTAGATGTGGGCTGTGTGATAAGTTCTCCACTTGTTGTAGTTGCTCTTGTGTATGGAGCTACAAAACTATCGCTTGCAAATGTTTCATCTATACCGCAGATAAAAGGCTGCGCGTTTGTGAAGTTTATTGCATCCAGCCAAGTCCATAAATGACCGTAGAAGTTTTCAATACCTCGATATGAGTTTGCGACCACACCACTGAAACCACCGTCTCCACCACCTGCTAAGTGATTAGCACTTCCAGAGATTGAACCTGAATTATTACCAAGACTTAGTGTTAAACCTGTTTTTAAAGCATCATTGTCAAATGATGGACCGCTTGTATTTTCGGTATATCCAGGAAGTGCAGTCTGTGAGTCATGTGTCATATATTCAACATTAAAACAAAGTCTCATAAATGAATATCTATGCCAGTCAAATTGTTTTGAACCTCCATTCTCACACAGAGTTCTACCATTTATTATCGTGATTGTAGACGTTGGTTTAAAGCCTGCTACTGAACCTAATTTGTCATTCACTAAGTCAAGTGTAGGAGCTGTTGCGATTCCATCTATATAAGACGCCGAGCTATTATCATATAATACGCCCTCAAAAGCTGAGACATAAGCGTGTTCCCACTCATTTGAACCGTTTGTTGTCCAGCCCGTTTTTCTAAATGCTTCATCACAAGTTGCTTCTATTACTTCAGTGCCGGTATCAACACTAAAAGGAGCTAATGACATCCATGTTTTAGCTACTGTGCCAACAGTGTATTCTAATACATACGCTCTCGGCATTTGGACAAATACTTGCTTACCTGTTGAGCCATTGATATCTGCTGTTGCGCTTGATCCGTCTTCGTAAAGTGTACTATCATCTTCATTAAGATATTTATAAATAGTTCCGCCAAATTGAGGATTTCCAACTGTAACAACTCTTCTAAATCCTTCTTGAATCGGGATATGATTCGCACCAAGTCTTTTATATGTATCAGTGAGCATATTCCATTCATAGCCATACGGAGCTGTAATGTCATCAGTTACAAGTGTTCCCGTTGCATCTGCTGTTTTTTGTCCATCTATGATAACTTTTGACAAATATGCCACCTCTTTCGGTGTGACTGCTATATTACTAAGCGCTGTTAATTGAGCATCTAATAACTTTTGATTTACTTCTGATTGTGTTGCCATTTTCTTTATTCCTTATATTTTAAAATTAATGAATTTTTCTAAATCTTCATCTTCATTCATAGCATCCACTGCATCGATAGTGTAGCCGCCTGTTCCCGTAATATCCAAATCTTCTATCAGCAAAGATGTATTTGAATAAGCTAAATTACAAGCTACAACTGCTCCTAAAGATTCATCTTTCGCCTGTCTTGTTTGCTCTAAATAACTTGCAGATATAGAGAGATTCGTTATAGTTGTTGTGACGTTTATGTTTGTTGTAGATACCGCTGTATTAATATCATTGATTCTAGCATTAAAGTCATCTCCAAAAGTGCCGAAATAAGCAAACATATTGCTATTATTTGTGTCAAAAGTAGCTTGAGATTGACCAATTTGTGGAACTTGACCGCTGTAAACCGTTAAGGGAGTTATAGCCATTTCTTATCCTTTTTTGTTGTTATAATACCACTGATTAGCGATATTATAAAGGTGTTTATTTATATTAAAGATTCTAAATCAATAGATAGTTTAGAGATTGTTGGTGTACTTATCAATATATCAAACTTGTTGTACACCCCAAATATAACCAGACTATCAAACTCATCTGTTTTGAACACTACAGGAATGCTTCTGTAGTCTGTTAAAAGTTGCACGACTTGGTCTGTTAGTCCACTTGGAACATCAACTGTTAAATTATTTGTAGCTTTATAATTTCCAACTTCTAAATACGTTTCCCCATTTGTATTTACGGCTTTTTTACTAAAATCTAACATACCTATCCCTGCGCCATATAAGGTTGCACCTATATAGTTTGTTCTTCCTATACCAACTAAGCCAACTCTTGCAAATCCATCAAGTGCTTTTATAGTTATATCAATTTTAACTTCAAAAGCCGATGGCATCTCTAAAGCTAACTTTTTCTTGTAAATAAAATCGCTAAAAACCCAGTTAAAAAAAGTGCCTCCATTTTTGTCATACATCACTATAGTTTCATTATATATCTCTGTCAATGTATCAGTTGTTGTCACAACCACTGATATCTCACTTGCTGAAACATTCAAAAAATATATCTCATTAACTTTGTTTTGAATAAAAGACATGGATAAATCTCCAAATTTTATAGTCTGTGAACTCAAGCTCTGATCAAGACATTTATATTTGTTTGTATATCCCATATCTAGCCACTTAATAGGCGTTTCCTCTGGATTATAAACTTCATGTCTATGAGGCACTGCAGTCTCTGAAAAGTTCACAGGCGAATCTACTAATTGAGTTGTAAAATTAACCGACCAATAGCCACCGCCTAAATCTGTGCATCCTACAGTTTTATCGAACAAATAATAAGCAGCACTGTCCTTATCATAAACAACCGTCACGTTTAATTGACATGAAACCGCAGTGTTATCTATTACTTCTGTATCAGTTAATGCTACATACGTATAGTGAGTACGCAATGGATCACTGTCATCATGCACATATTCACAAAGTGCGTCTATAACTCCTAGTGATTGATACAACTTTTTATTTAATTGCCTTATCGTATCAACTGCATATCCCGCTGTCGCACTCCAATTTGGTGTTGAATCTTCACTTAAATTTGTAGTTTCATATATTAAATCTGTAAGTGGTGTTATATTCATATCGTTTTCACTCCATCATTTTGAATTTGCAACAGAACATTATAAACATTCTTGTTTGTTTTTAAAACTTCTGTCATGATCGCTTCAAGTGTTGCAAGTCTGTCGTCATTGTTTGTGCTATTTGTAACATATACACTTGGTGTCGTCGTGCTTACTGTTTGCTCATAGTCTAAATCACTTGCAACTATTCTAACCATAAGCACTTCATCTGTAAAGTCTATCATGGCTTTATTGGCTTCAAGACTTGAAACAAGGTTAGCATTTATCTTTGAAGTATCACCAAAAGCACCGCTTGATATTCCGGTGCTTAATGATGTTATCTCACTTAGTAATTCTCTCGCTTTGTCGCTGTCTCCACCGCTTAATGCGCTTTCAAAAGCCATCTGGGTATAATTTAATCTTCTTATTTGGTCGGTTGTTAATTCGTCTCCGCTTAACATTCCGCCTTTTATGGTGTTTATTGCAGAATCTATACTATCTGCCATTGATTTCATATTATTAGAAAAATTAAGGACAGCGTCATCTATTAGCTTTTGATTATCTTCTATTAATGCCTTATTTGCATTTAACAATTCAAGTTCAGCATCAGTTAGTAGCCCACCACTTTTGGACAGTCGATTAAATAAATTATCTAACTCTATAAAACTACCAGCCAGTCTTACTCCAAGTGTAGTTGCTAAATCTTTAGCTAATTGCTCATCTGTTTTAAAGCTGTCTTTATATGATTTAATATTTTCATTTGAGTTTATCATAGCCTCAGATACAAGTTTAATACTATCCAAATAATTTAAAGCCGCCTCTGTACCACCTTCAAAAGCTATTCCCGTAATTCTCTCCATTTCTATAACAGCGGCAGCTTGTATGGCAAGATCGTTTGAAGCTAGAAACTTATCAATAGTCATCCCATATTTTTTCTCTACCTCTGATATAAGACTTATTTGAGTTTTTAAATATGATTCTAAGTCTCTACCTTTCAATAGTGCGCTTACTTCTTTTTGAGCCTCTGAAAGTCTTTTATTTGAGTAAGTCATAGTATTCGTTAAGCTATCAAATATGTCTTGAAATTCTAAACTCATATCTTTCATCTGCTCTATTGAATCTCCAATAGCTAAAGCAAAGTCGCCAATAAAAGTCCCAACTTCGATTTTTATCTTTTCAAATTCAGCATTAGTCGCAATATCAGCTTTTGGAGCGTTTACTTCTGTAGATATTTTTGTCCTAGCTACATCGTATAGTCTTTCAATCTCATTCCTATTTGCAACATAAGACAATAAATCAGACTTAGTATTTAATACAGTTGATAAGTTATAACCAACAGTTTTGTGAGCATAGTGAAGGCTCGCTACTATTCCGGTAGCATCTATTCCAAATTTCTTTATGCTTTTTGAGAAGTCTAAAAAAGCATTTGCGGTATTTATCATTGCAGTGTAATTATTTTTTGAGTAATCTACTTCTCTATATCCGCCAACAACATCACCTATCTGATTTGCATAAGTTGAAATATCAAACTCATATTGTGTTCTTGCTTGAGATATTGAATATTTAGATGCACTTCCATTCTTCTCTATTTTTTCAAGTAATGATATTTGTGTATCAAATTTTTCAAGTAATGGCTCATATTGATTTTCTAAATCTGTTTGTCTATTTTCTACGTTTTGTTTTTCAATAGCTGCATAGTCCGGACTGCTACTACCACCGCCTCCACCACCACTAACACCAAGAGAACTCAATATTGATATGCCTGTTGCTAAAGTTGAAGCCATAGCTGCTATATTATAAGGAAATGGAAGTTTTGACTGTTCTGCAACACCAAGTGCTAGGCTTGTTAAAGATAATGCCGCCTGCGCTGTCTGTAACACCTTAGCTGATTGACTTCCATCTTCTGCAAGGTTAGACATAGCACCGGCAAGATTTCCAAATAGTGATATTTGGTTCTCTAAGTGCTTGCCTTTGTCTTTCTCTGTTACATTATTTTCTTTACTGTATTTATTAAACTCTTCTTGCTCTTTTGAAATACTCTTAAAAGCTTTTCCAACATTTGACAAATCTTTTGCTTGCCCACGCAAGCCCTGAGTCCATTCATCAGACCCTATTCCTTCGTATGATTTCTGCTCTTTAGTAGCTTTTGATATTTCCTTATTCCAAGTGCTGAAGAATTTTTGCATCTGTTCATCATCAAATATTCCTTGAACAGCATCATACATCTCTAAGTATTTAGCATTTATTTTATCTATATCACTTGTCATTAATGCAGTAGCTTGCTCTTGAAGTGTCTTTTGATTCTCATAGAACATTTTAACATGAGCATCAAATTCGCTAATATCTGGTGCAGTTAGCTCTAGATTATCCCATGCTTGAGCTAGTTCTTCAGCAGATAAAACACCATTCTTTGAAAGTTCTATCATTTTATTATTTGTATCTACTAACCAAGCATCATATTCTGTTCCGGTTAAACTTATGAATGATTCTCTAACTTTTTGATTTTCTTCGGATAGTTTTTCTTGCTCTTTTCTTAGTTTTTCTGTTGCCTTTATTTGTTCATTTAATTGTTCTGTTGATGTTGTTTTTCTGCTCTTAGCTCCTAAGTCAAAGCCACCTGAATTAGGAGCTTCTTTTGTTGTATTTATAGAGTCTTCCATAGCTTTTTTTGACTTGTCTAAAACATCTATAAAATTGTTTCTTGCATCTATATTTTTAACAGTGCTTTTCCACATAGCATCAAGAGCTTTGGTTTCTGCATCATCAAGAAATATACCACTCTCAACTCTAAATGCAACTTCTGCTATTGATGCACCGAGTGTATCAAATGTATTTGCAAGTTTTATTGCTCCAACCGCCACTCCATAGACAACATTTAAAGCAACAATACCGAACTCATTCATGCCTTTTTGAAGTTGCTTGATGTCATCATCTGATATACTATTTATAAGACTGCTTAGCTCATTTAAACCGTATTTAGCACCGTCAAATGTTCCCTCTGTCATTTTGCCAGTTAAATTACTCCAAGCATTATCAAAATTACTTGTAGCTTCTGTGATAGTGCCTAGTGCCTTGAAGTCTTTTAATCTTTCAGTCACTAACTTTACAACGTCATCTGATTTTTTTAAGACATCATTTGTTAAACCTAAAGAACTTAAAAATCTACCTAAATCACTATTTGCCAATACAGTACCACTTGCTAATCCATCAACTCCTGCTAATAGTGAATTAAACTCTATTCCAGCAGCACCACTTGCAATAGATATTGAACGAGTAAGTTCTATCATGTCTGATGTAGAAGCCCCAGCAGCTTTCATGGATACATACATAGCTTTGTATATTTTATTTGTTTGTTCTAGAGTGTGAGGAGTTTGAACATTTATCTTTTGTAGTTCTTTTAATGTAGCCAAAGACTCTTGTTGAGCTTTTATATATCTCTCTTGAACTGGTATAGCACTATTTTGAGTAGCTACAGATAATGCGATAATTCCAGCTCTTGCACTCTCTAAAGATTTATTAAAAGCTAGACCATTGGTAACTACACTATTAAATGCGGAACTTAAAGCTTTAGCTGATATGACAAATGCACTAACCGTTGCTATAGTGCCAATCATAGAGCTATTCATTGCTCCTGTAGCAGTTGTAGTGTTTTTAATTGTCGGGTTTAATTGATTTAATTGTGATTGTAGTTTTTTTATTGAAGCACTAGCGTCATCTTTGACATCAAATTTAAGAGTGAGCGACATATAAAAACCTTATTTGTATTTTAGATATATTATACTAAATAATGGTTTTTATAAAGGTGTTTATTTTATATCAAAAATTCGTTTGTAGCTTTATAATTACTAACCTCAAGAGTCAGTTGTTGGTGCATATGTAAAAGCAATATCTCCACCATATGTAAAAGCAATATCTCCATCAGAAGTGACTAAGTTTACAGAAGTATCTTCTACTTTTGTCGCATAGCTATCAGTTGTTGTAGCTGAAGATACAAAGTCTGTATGAGTCGATACCACGTCCTCATTCGTAGCAATTTTATTTAAAACAGTTTTAGCTGCATCTTCATTAACTTCAACTATCACATCATTTATCTCACCATTTCTTAAGTTAAAATCATCGCCAAATGTAGCCAAATAAGATAAAATATCACCTGCATTTTGGTCGAATACGGATTGAGTCTGTCCGATTAGTGGAGCTTCGCCGTCATATAATTTTAAATGATTTATAACCATTCAATAGCCTTTTTTGTTGTTATAATAGTATTATGTAACGCTATTATAAAGGTGTTTATTTTGTTGAATTCATCTCAATTAGTTTTACATCTACTCTCATTTTATCAAGCTTATCTCCTGCTCCACTTGCTGAAACAATAGCAAATACAACAAATAGCATGATTGCAATAACAAGTGTTAATGCAATCATTTTTAAAAAGTTCAATATTTTACTTAACATTCCAATTACTCCAAATTTTAATATCGTACATCTCACCGATAATTTTCACTCTCTCAAGATATTTTAATTCATTTTCATTTTCAATTATTAGGTATATCCCGGCACGACTATTTGTTTTATATCCATAGTATAAACTTTGACCTATAGCCTCATAGAATTTGTTTCCAAAATCTACTTCGACTGCATATTCTCCGAAGATACAATCAATTCTTGTATTATCATCAAGAACAAACTCTGTAACACCACCCATCTCATCACAAAATATATTTCTATAATGTGATTCTTTATGCAAGTGTTTGGCTTGAAGTGATACAAATAGCAATATTAATATAAGTATTTTCATCTTTTAACCTCCTTATGGTTTACAAAACTATAACAAATTCTTTATTAAAATAACTTTAATGTAATATTAAGCAATATTAATATAAAATTTAATAGTCCAAATAAGGACGACCTTTTACCTCCCTTTGCCACCGTTTTTCATCCTTTCGGTGGTACTTTAATAGTTGTTATGATATAATTACAAATAGAAAGTTTTTAAGAGCTTATAGGTCTCACCTACGGCTCTTATAAGTTCTTAAAAATTTAGCCGTAGGAAGCTTCAATGATAATTTCACACAATAACCCAAAACTAGCACCGCTTAATCAAGATGATTTTAAAATGAAAATAGTTGAAGATTTAGGAATTGTATTTCCATCTGATACTTCTATTAAAAAAACAAGGTGTGCAATATTCCAATGCAATAAGTGTAATATTACACTTAAAAGAAATGTTCGTGCTATAAAACATAGAGGTCAGGAATTTTGTTACTCTTGCGCTCGTACTAAACATGGTCTCAGTTCTCATAAATTATATACATCTTGGTCTCTTCAAAGAGAAAGATGTTACAACACTAAAGGCAAAGATTATAGTAGTTACGGAGCAAGAGGTATAATAACTCATGAAATATTTAATGATTTTTTAGTATGGCTTCATTATGTTGAAAGTTTACCTAATGCCTATAAAGAAAACTATACAATCGATAGAGTGAACAATGATGCAAACTATGAGCCTATGAATTTAAGATGGGCTTCTAAAAGTTTACAAGTTCAAAATACTAGACTATTATCCAAGAGAAATACAAGTGGATATAGAGGTGTTAGTTTTGATGACGTCAGAAATAAGTGGTCATCAAGGATAGTATCAAATAGTATGAGTTTATTTCTAGGAAGATTTAATACTGCAATAGAAGCTGCTCAAGCATTTGATAATCATGTAGTAAAACATCATTTAAATCATACAATAAACTTTACTTAGTTTTCTTGATACTCTCTCTTTTTTTATTTAAATAATATTCCATTTGATTAGAAAAATAAAGTATATCATCAAAGTCTGTTACTCCCTTGCTTTTGCTAACATCTAAAAGAACAGAGTAGTTTAGACTCCCGGAAATACCATCACGAGCATTGCTACATAAATTATATATTTCTACTAAATGATAGTCAAGTATGCTTATTTCTGGCATTATGTATTTGCATTTAAAAAGATTTTCTTCTTGATTATATAAGTGTGGGCTTTTAGTAGGTTTTTGTTTTAGTATGCAGGGAGTATTAGAAGAAAATTCCCTGCATGAGCGACAACTAGCTGAGTAGTTTATGCTCCAATTTGTGTATCTGTCACTCCAATCTCTGGTTCTTTTTTTTTATCTTCTTCTTGTTTATTAAAGCTTTGGATTGCTTTTTTAATCTCTTCTACAAGAGCGTCATCTGCGTATTCCCAAATGATATTTGCCACTCCATCTTCAAGTGTGATGTTAGCACCATTTTCGTCCACAAATCCATCTACCGCCTGAATAGATGAAACGAATAAAGCCTGAGAGTATAAACCATTTGAGATAGTACCGTCATCTTTCACCGCCTTGCTCATAGTGTCAATTTTTTCTGCTCTTTTAAGTTTTTGTACTGTAACCGTGAACGCTTGTTCAGCTAGTTCAGTTCCTGCGAATACCTCGTCTGTATTTGCTACTATTTTTGTGTCTTCATTTAGTCTTGCAAGATTAAATTTCATGTTCTCTCCGTTGTTTCATTTTTGATTCTTGAGTTGATTGTTTCAAATTGCGAACTGCCATACGGAGAAACAACCAAGTACGTATGGCAGCAGATAAGGATCACCTCCTTTTTTAAGCTACTAAAGCCTAAACACTAGCAACTTCGTTAGTAAGTGCAACAATAAGTGAGCTAGATGTTGCATTAGAGCGCCAAAAAGCACTATAATTAAAAGAAACAGATAATCCTTGTGGACTATCAACTACAACACCCGTAGGCTCTAATACAACTTCATTCATAGTGAACTCTAAAATAGTAGCACCATTTGTTAAAGTAATAACTAAAGTCTGGTCTACATTATCACGAGCGGCAGCTAGTAAAGTATCATTCTCATATAGCGCTGTGAAACTTCCACTTACTCCAACCATTCCAAGAGGTATCTCACCACGAACACCGCCACCACCTATAATATATTGATTTCCATCAAGATTATTAGTATAGTTTAATGAAATATCTTTAACACTTGAAGCACCTGTAATTGCCGCTTGAAATTGCTCAAAGTTAAGAACTGTAGCAAGTGCTGTAGGAGTTAATGCCTCAGTAGCTGCACGAGTTGATTTCTGCCCCATAACATTCATGTTCATAAGCAATTCACCATCGCCGCCGAATGAAATATCAAAACTATTCATCTTGATACCATTATGTAAGTGATACTCACCTAAATCTGTATGAGCTACTTCTATAAAGTAAGATGGCAACGCTGTATCATTTACCTCGAAGGTATGAACATAAGGACCTGCGCCTGTAGTAGTAGGAGCGCCAAAGAAACCCTCCAACCATTTAGGAGTAGATTTATTATCTAATGGTACTGATAATGAACCATCAACTGTTTTGAAGCCTAAAAATGAACGGTCTGCATTACGAGTTCCCCTTATTACGCTTGAATCATTAAGAGATTGAGTCTCTTTAATATCTAAACTCGGAGCGAAAGGCATCTCGTAGTTAGTTGCACCCGTTACACCAAATGCACTTTCTGCACCCATCCTTAAACTTACACTTGAGCCTTGAGCTTGTGCCATATTAATTCCTTATATTAATTTTTAAGATATTGAATTTTATATGAATAATCTGCATATTTAAAGGTGTTTATGCTAAATGTTAAAAGATTTTACTAAATTGTACTAAAACTATTGACATTGTTAAATATTTGTACTATAATTACTATACAAAAAAACAAAAGGATTAGAAAATGAAAACATTAACCGCAAAAGAAGCAAGACTTATTCTAAAAGAAAATAGTATACAAGCAAAAGTAAAAACTAATTCATATGATAAAATTCCAGTTCTATTTCCAACATCAAAAAATATGTACAATAATATGTTAGATTTATTTCACGGAAAATATTTAATTTCTTTTGATATGTTTTTAATGGAAGTATAATATGAAACATTACAATGAATTAATACAGATTGAACTTAGAATATTAAGAGAAAATCTTGAAGAATATATGAATAAATACTGCAAAGTTAGTTTTGGAACTTCATCTTTATTATTACCAGAAGAATTTTATAAACTATTTGGATTAAATAAATTTATATTAAATGAGAAAACAAATAAATATATAGGGAATGCAATATGAAACCAACAAACATAAACTTAGCTAAATTCTACGGACTTACTAGACAAACAATAGGCACTTATAAAAAAGATAGATATAGACTTTATACTGCTATGGTAGATTATTATATTAAGATTAACCAGCCCTCAAACTAGCTAAAACCCTATAAGGAACTACTACATGAGAACCATTATAATATTTATTTAGCACACTAATCCTTGAACATACAACATCGCTTATTATTTTTTCTCTAAAAATTGAATCAAGGGCTACTATTTGAGTTGCTGTTAATCCCATTCCATCACCAATTTTTGAATAAATATTTATTTGAAAGAAAATCTCATATAAAAATGGTGTGCTAGTAGACATAATTTCTCTGTCACTACTTATTTGTATTATTACTGGCTCAATAAAAAAATCTAATGAGTCGATTTGCGCTTGAGTTAGTGCCACTCCGTTAAGCCTATAAAGTGTAGTCTCTTCCATTTTTATTGGTACTGTCGTAACATTAGCTATTAAATAAGCTTCAAGTGTGTTTTTAATTTGTTTTAAACTCATTCTTTAGTCCTAGCAATTAGTTTTTCTATCTTACGCTCTGTAACTCCATATACCCCAGCACTTGCTTGAGAGCTATGTCCGGCTTCAAGAGCATCAGCGTAAGACAAGTTATTCTGAATGTAAATACTATCATTATTTTTAAACTTTAGATTAGATATTTCGCTTTTACTTTCGCCTATCATACTTGTATCAACTGTCTCTGTAGTTTTATTTGTAGTGCTATTTACAGTTATAAAATGGTTATGCTTAAATAAACTCGTATCAACCGGTGAAGCTTCTGTAATAGCATTATAAGCAGTCAATACAATCTGTTTAGCTGTAGCCACCTGCTTCTTCTGCATCTTCTCAATCTCTTTGTTAGTATCTGCTAAAAACTGATTTATATTAGAAGTCATTTATTATTCGCTCTATATCCAAGTGCAACATAATATAATTCTCTCTGTGTGATACTAGAATCATTTTGCTTTACTTGAACCAATAATTGTATAAGTGTATTCTGCTTTTTATCTTTACGACCAAAAACTTTATGTTCTTTAATGTCTTTAAATGGCATATTATTTCCTAACGTGAAGTTCATAAACCATAATCACGTCTTGAAACACTAAAGGCATAGAATTTATAATCTGATACTCATCTTCAAGAAACTCTACTTTATCCATCGCAATGTTAATATCACCGCTAAAAGCTAACATGATTTTAACATCGCCAACCTGCACTGAGCCTTTTATCTCTTCGCTAGAATAAGAGCCGATACTTGCTTTTGTAGCAGTTGAAGATAAAAGTACATCGACCATTGAACCGTCAACATAACTCTGAGTGTATTTATTAACATTAATTGAACTTCCAAACTCTAAAAGTATGCTTTGTATAGTTGGTAAAAGTTCAGTAGCTAGTGACATTATCTACTCTTCTTTTTTGATATTTCAATACATTTAGAGAATATTTCTTGTGATAGATAAGGTAAAAATTCATCATAATAATCTAATCTTTGCCCTATAGATTCAAAAGTAAATAGTGATGCATGTGTGACTTCATGCGCAAGTATTGATAAATCTTTCATATCTGCATATATAACTATAATTATTTGACCGTCTCTTTCAAGTCGTAAGCATTTTCCTTTTACATTTTCCAATAGTGATTCAAATCCAAACTTTTTCTTTAATTTATAAAAGTCTTTTTCGTTATCAACAAAATAATAGTGCATTCTTACAATGTCAATCCAAAAGTAACTTCTTTTAAGTATTTTTGACATTATCTACTCACTTCAATAAATGCGCTAGATGATGCACTTCTTGAAATATCACTTAATAGAGATAATACAAATGGCGGAAGAGTGCTATAAGACTGTGAAGCATTATCACTTGGATCTATTGCAGGTTGCACTTCTATTGAGCCTACTTTGATTGATTTATAAGCATCAGTTGAAACGCCTTTTAAAGTCATATTAACGCTTAACATATGTATAGCTAACTCATATTGAGCTTCTTTTAATATGTCTGGAATTGTTGAGTCTAATAAAATACCATCTAAATATGACAGTCCTATTCTTGGAAATTTGAGCTTCTGTGGTGTGGTTGTATCTTCTCTTTCACCATAAAAAGTCTCTTGTTCAATTCTTTTAGTAGCCATTACTAATGATCTGTTTTTATCGTCATCTGTAGCATCATCCCACACTGATGTGTATAATCTGCCATCAAAAAAATCATTAGCTTCTGCTAAGGTAACATAAGAGTTACTGTTCGCACCACCTATAGTGGCGTCAATTATAATAGCCATTACTTAGCCCCAAAAGATAAAACGCCAACGCTAACAAGTAGTTGAAATAACATTATGCCACCTATAGCTATGTAAGCAAACTTAGACAGCTTAGATAACTCTTTTTCAAACTTCTCGAAGCGTATATCTTCTTTTTCTTCATGTGATTCAAGAGTGTGAATAAAGTTATCTACTGCCAAAGTAAAGTGAGATAGTGTAGCTGTTATGCTTGAATTGTTCTGCTCTACTACTCTAAGCCTAGCGTCAATCTCATCTACTCTTTTTGTTAAAGCTTCCATTAAAGCCCTTTTTTATTATAATTATATACTTAAAGGGTTGTTTTTATAAAGGTGTTTATTGAAATGAGCTTTAAAAATAATAGCTATATTTTACTATGATTATAAAATATACAATAAACTGCCTATTTTTTATACAGTTTATTGATTAAAGTTTATACAAATAATATGTTAAAACTTATACATAACACTTTTTCATATTTGTGTTAAACTTTTATAGTTAAAATATTATTTGAAAAAAGCTCGTTACATAGAAATATGTACAAATGGAGAGGTTAGAGTACCTCGTGACCGATGGCTCGTTTGTTGAGCGAAGAAAAGATAAAGACTTCTAAACGATACGACATTAAGTTGTAGGCGTAGATAATACAAGGGAATGGCATCCGCCTTGTTAAATGTGTTTATTTCCTATTAATATATAGGAGTGTGAGAAACTGCATACTATACTGGCTCCGAAGTCATATTTTATAAAGTTGCATACTTAAAAAAGATTAAATTGCAATAATTGCTTTTTTCTCTAGGTTCTAAGTATGCTTCAGCACCTACCTTTCCAAAGTCATACACTAAGAGATTAGTAATTAATAGTATAAAGGTAAATAAGTGAATTTAAAAGATGAAGTATTAGTTAGTAGTTTAATTTATCAAGATAATGTGCTAACGCCAGAACAAATAATGAAAGCCTTAATTAATGGAAAAAAAATAAAAGTCAAAAAAGCACCTAAAGGTCACAACTTTTATCTTGAAGATGGGGAATTGAAATCAGATAAAATAACATACTTAAAAGGTTTACCGATTACTTGGTTTAATCCTGACATTAAATATGTGATTGATTATGATTAAATACTATGGAACTCCTATAACTCCAAATAGAATTTTTGATGAGATATTTGAAGATGGTAGAAATTGTTTGATACCTTTCCCTAATCCACAGAATTTAAAGAGAGCTGTAGAAAAATGCAATAAAATTATGATAGATAATGGTGCTTTTACTCTATGGCGAAAAGGTGGAAAAATTGAATGGGATAAATATTATTTATGGTTATCAAAATTCATACATAATGTAGAAGTATTTTTTATTCCTGATGTTATAGATGGAACAGAAGAAGAAAATGACAACTTAATTCAAGATTTTATGGATAGATGTAGATATGATCTTTCAAGTGATTTTATAAATAAAGGTGTCCCAATATGGCATGTTAATGAAAGCCTTTTGAGACTTGAACTACTAATTAGAAAGTATGATTATATCGCTATTGGTAGTGCAGGAGAATATCAAGCACTTGGTACAGAAAAATGGCATAGAAGAATGAATGAAGTTATGAAAAAAATATGTGATAAAGATGGGTATCCAAAAGTTAAAATACACATGTTGAGATGCTTAAACCCTGACATATTTTTACTATATCCATTTTACAGCGGAGATAGCACAGGACTAGCTCAGAATCATTCAAGAGATGGATGGAGAAAAATAGTTGCTAATATTGAAAAATATAATAGTCCTAAAAAATATACTTTTAAAAAATATTATGAAACAGGGAGTTTATTTTGACATACAAACAAAAAAGAATTAAAAAGATACAAAAGAAAAATAGCAATAGAAAAAAGAAGTATGAACGGTTTATGGAAAGTGTTAAAGATATTTAGTCTTTAACACCCCAAACAATAAGATCCCGCCACCCAATACTACAATACTTCCGAACCGCATCTTCATACCTCTCATTAAAATAAATTAATTCTAAACCATAGACATTCTAAAGTCGAATGTTCCATCAATCCACGTTTTTTTACAGTGCCTTTTAATAGCTTTTTCATATTTTTTAATAAACAAAATAGTGTTCTCAAACTCTATAAACTCTTTTTTAGCATTGTTAAACTGCTCAACCGTGCAGGTGTAATTAGATACATCAGCTTGTAGATAAACAGTTGTTAATATTAGTAGTATTAGTTTCATTTCAACCCTACCCAATACAATTTAAACTGATGTCTTATCTCAGCTACTCTTTTAAACCAAGCAGCGTTTACTTTTACGCCTAGTGTATACTTTTGTTTTTCATTTTCCATCATTATTCCTTTTATCTTTTTTACGTCTTGCCAAGTCCTGCATCCACTTCATATATAGCTCACCGTAAGTCATATCAAATTAATAATTATAGGTAGAAGTATCACACAAGCAAAAGCTATAATAAATAAAAATGTTTCTACTTTTGACATTAGATAATCTCTTCTAAATGCTCTAGAAACATTTCTTTAGTTGCATCGAAGTTAAATTTATCGTGGATTTTTCTAAACATTCTATAGCAGTCTATTATCATTCCATCCAAGTCTTCTCCAAGTTCCTCAATCATATTTTCATAGTCCTTTTCTTGCTTTTCTATTTCATTCATGTGCTTATACAGAGCAGCTTCGTTTGCATCAATCATTTTTAGTCACCATCATATATTCAATCTCATTTTTTGATTTAGTAAGTGAAGCTATATTTTCATCTTCGCCGTATTTTTTAGATACTTGGTTGTCTGTTATTTCATCCTCCAATACTGTGACAAGCCTTACTATTGCCATTTCAAGGTCAAACATTATATTGCCTATATTTCCTATTTTTTCTGAATCTGTAAGATTTTCTTTAAACTCGTAAAAGCAATCTTCTATTTTTGATATTTTAGTTTTCATCCTTAAACCTCCTATGATTTAAAGAAGTATAAACAATATTTGCTTAATTGTAGCTTTATTTATAGTTATAAATTTAATAAAGAGGGACGAATCCCCCTCTGTAAATCTACTCTTCTTCTATTAAAACATCACTCACTTTTTTTGGCGGTGGCGGTGTTGTAGCTGTTGAAGTAGCTCGTTTCGGCTTCTCTTCCAAGTAGCCAGCATTTACCCATTCTCTCACATCTACGGCATGAGGTACATTGTACTCTTTGCCGCTTTTGTCATAAACAGTAGCCATTATTAAATCTTACTAATAAAAGCCGTATAAGTCACTGCAGTTGCAGTAGTTCCAACTTTAGTAGCTGTAACTCTAAAGAAGTTTGCACCTGCTGTTAAGCCATTAAGTTGCTCACTTGTGAAACCAACTTGATACTGCCCAGCTGTTGCCGGAAGTGTTACTACGTTACCTATTGCAACATAAGTACCAGCTAAAGCATTAGAAACTTCTACTTTTAAAGTGTAGTAGTTTGAGCCATCGACTGTACCTGTTGTAACTGTAGTATTAAGCACCACTACAAATTCGTTAGTACCTACCGCTAGTCCATCAATCTGAACACCTGTGCATGAAGCTGTAACACCTACAACCTCAGCTTCTGCTATTAAACCTAATGCGTCAAAAGTTCTATTTGCCATTATTTATTCCTTACGCTGTTACTGCGGCATCTGTGATACCTGAAATTCTAGCTGCTGACTTTGGAGCGAATACACCGAAACCACATAACCATTCAATACGAGTTCTCAATGCAGGTTTACTGTCAAGTTCACCTAAATCTCTAACGTCCATACCGCCATTTTGAATACCTTGAACACGATTAACACCGATTGATAAAATATAGATAGAAGTTGTTGAGCTTGCTTCTGTAAATCCTAAAATTTCAGTACCAGCGTTATCCTGTTCTATAATAAGAATAGGCAAATCGTTGTATCTTGCAACTTGACGACCAAACTCATCAATAGTATAAGTAATATTCCCGCCAACCGCTGCTGTTCTCGCTGCAACTGTTAAATGACGTCTCATTGCCTTATTCATACAGATATGAGTTGGATTTTCAACCGCATCTATCGCTTCATCAAGTTTTGACAATTTAAGACCAGCCGTTCCATTTGAAATAAGAGCCGTTCCCGTTAAACGAGTTTGTAAGCCGTCAAATTCACGAGGATCAACTGCTGAATCACCTTTGAAAAATGTTTTAGTCCAGAATAGAGCTAAAGCTTTTATTTTCATAGCTTCGTGATAAGTACGCTGAATCATACCTCTCGTTTTGATAATAGATGTATCAACATCTAAATCACCACCACCAATTACAAGTGTTTCAACTTTAGGATTTATTATCCCTGTTGATTCTGTAAAAGACTCATTAATACCACGAAATGCAATACCAGGTAGAGTTTCTTCTACATTGTATTTAACAGCATCGCCTGGAATACCCTCGAACATCAAAACTCTTAGAATCTCAGAAGACTCTGCAAATTTCATCATAACACCTTGTTTATACGTGTCGTTATTAACAAGCTTTGAAGCTTCAATTAATGTTAGCATTTTTTACCTTTATTTTATTTTCTTCCAGCAGCCATTAGTTGCTCTGGAGTTTGTTTATCCGAACTATGTGTCGGTACGCTTTGATTTGATGGTGGCGTATTAGTGCCATTGTTTTTCATAGCAGGATTAAGATATATAGGTGAGATTGTAGTCTTTAAACCATCAATAACACTCTTAGGGCTTAAAAACTCACCGCTTCTTATATCCTTAGCTTTCTCACCTGTGGTGCTATCTTTAACATATACTTTACCATCTTCATAGATTAATTTGTCTTTAATCATGGCAGTGATGTTATTTCTAGCCATCGGCTCATCTACAAACTCAGATAATAATCCGCTTTCAACTATTGCACTTTTGAATAGTGAGTCATTATACTTTGTTGTAGTCTCATTGATAAGACCGTCTTTAGTAGCCAATTCGCTTCTAAGTGTAGTCATATCTTTTTCATACTTACTTTCTAAACTAGCTTTTAACTTATCCAAGTCTGCACTAGAATTATCTTTTAAATACGATTTAATATCATCAATAGAAAATTCATCATCTTCAAAACCAAATACATCTTTAAGCCCTTTTTGCTTTGCTATAAGTGCATCAACTTTTGTGCCGAGTTCCTTTCTTTGCGATTTATTATTGTCTATAAACGTCTTGAATGTAGGCATAGCATCTGTTAATGCCGTCTTCATTAATTCAGTAGACTCATATTCGCCATTGATTAGTTTTTCCAGTTGTTCAATCATTTCGTTGTTTCCTTGTTAATCCAAACAAATTTTAATGTATCCACATTAAGTATTTGAATTATACTATAAATAAAATGATTGTTTAAAGGTGTTTATTGTTTAAGCAAGATATGTTTATAGTTTAAGTTTTCTTCTCAACTCATCAAGCGGAATAAATCTATTTCTAGCTACATCAGCCATTTCTCTAAATGTAGCTTTGCCGTCTTTATATAACTTATATCTTGTTTTACCTAGTAAGTCTAATTTATACTCATCATCTAAAGCATTAAAAGCATCATATCCTGTTGCAGTCTTTGGTATATCTTTTATTTTACCTACTTTAAACTTAGTGGACTTTGTTCCATCTCTATGATTAACAGTCTTTCCATCCCATTCAACTATCTGTTTATTAGGATACATCTTATCAAACTCTCTCGTCATCTCATTTTCAATAGTCCAAAGGCTTCTACAATTCCAGTGACTCTTCACTTTATATTTTGCAGTAGTTTTATCTTTAGTTTTATATCCATGTGCAGCACGACAATAAATAGAAGTCCTAGTGTCAAGAACAGCACTATAAACCCAATAGTCTATCTCATCTTCAAACGACTCAAAAGAAGCGTTCTTTGCCTCTTCAATAGCATTTAAAAGTATTGTTCTAGTTACTGTCTTAGCTTGATTCTGCGTTAAGTTACCAAGTATCATCTTAACGTCTTGATTAATCTTATCTATGCCTACTTTATCGTTAAAGCCTTGAAGTATTGAACTTCTTAGCTTTTGATTAGCTCCTAGTATCATTTGATTTTTTAAGTCGTCTATATTATTTCCAAGTATTAAGCGATTAGGACTAAGTAGTTTATCTTTCACTGCTTTGTCTACACTCTTAAACTTCTTAAACTCTTTTGAGAGTGTATCAGTAACAAAACCACCGGCAACTATTGATCCGAACTTATTGTAACTTAACTCACTTACCGTTTCAATATCATCTATTATTTCAGGAGCGAAGTTTATAAAAGCATCATTCATAATCTTTTTAAGTTCTGCTCTAATTACTTTTTGATTAGTAGTTGAAGATATAAGTTCTAAGATTTTATTTTGTGCTAATTCTAAGTTCTTCTCTAAAGCTAGATAAGCCATAGGCTCGTAGCGCTCCAAGAAGAGCATAGCCTTTATGACTTGAGTTTCTAGGTTATCTTTCTGTGTCATTCGTTAATAATCCATCTTTAGAGATAGTTTCTTTTTCTACTTCAATATCAAAATCATCTCCAAGCCTAAAACTTCCACTTGCTATAATTTTAAACATTGTATCTATTGACATGTTTCCACTTACAACCATTGTATTTAAAGCTAAAACATCAGCAGGCTGTAACGGCTGAGTAAGAATATCTGCGTCAATATAAATGCTGCCACCATCTTCAACGCCATACATTCTAGCAGCCATCTGAAATATAAGTTCAACTGAGTCGATTAAAGCTCTCACGTAGCCATTAAGTTTAGACTGTGACTGTGCTGAACTAATATTAACTTCTGTTGCTGTGAGTGTCTTATCTTGGCTTATAACAGATAATCCCATCTCTCTCATCTTAGTTTCTATCTTCGCTAAAAGAGTTTCATTAACTGCAACACCCTCACCTTTGTAGTCAAGCCATTCAACTGTTGCATCTGTATTTGTAGAAGTTACTGCTCTATTTGCAGATATAACAATAGACTTTAACTCTTCTGCATCAAAGCCAAACATTTTAAGCATCGGCACACTTGCGATATGCGCTGAGTGTCTTGAATCACTAAATATCTGATAATGTGCAATATTCAATTCTGCCAAATCCATAAACGGTGGCATAGCACTAAAATACTCATCATTTTCAAGGTTAAGTGCTACAAGCGGAATGAAGTTTAAATTTGTTGTTCCCTCTTCAATAAGAATATCTTTGCCCTCTTTGTTCTGCCAAATCTGATAAGTTCCAATCTCTAAAACTCTGTATTGTTCAATGGTTTTAGTTTCGTATGGATTGGTTTCATCATCTACTTGGATAAACTCTCTAATCTTTACCTGGCTTAATATTAATTGTCCGTTTATAGTAGTAGTTTTCCAAGAGGTTACATTTTCAGCATTAATGATTGTAATATAAGGCTTAATACCTTGAGCTTGTTCATCGGCTTTTGTCTTAACATCAACTGCTTTAGGTGAGTCAATCAATGCAAAGCTAATACCCTTTTGAAGTGCTTTAACAAAGAATTTCTCTATTAAAACGTCCATGTGATTACCTTGAGCATCGGCATTTTCTATCATAGGCTCTAATTGTGCAGGAATATCTTCTGAGTAAGTTATAGGCTTTTTAAATATAAGACCACTTAGTCCATCTACTGTTGAGTTGAATGTATCGAAGTAAGTAGCTTTAGATAGGCGGGATTTGTATGATAAATCACTTTCTCCTGACTCCTCCGGCAAGTAAGTTTTACCGGCTTCTTTAACCTTAACAGCGCCTCCTGATAGGTCGTCAATCTTTTCATAGTATGGAAGTTTTGTTTTAAGGGTTGGAATAATATATTCTATACTCATATAACAGCCTGTTTATAATTTTAGACTATTATATGATTATTTTTGATTGTTTTAAAGGTGTTTATTATTTCAAATCATCCCCTCTAAATTCAGCACTAACCGCCAAAGGACTAATCATAGCCAATTCAGTCAATCTATACTCTACAGCTCTGTTAAGAAACCCCATAGCTTTACTATCAACATCACTCATTGAAATAGCTGTGGCTTGCTTAACAACTTCATCACGACTCATAGACATAATGTGTTCTACTTTTTGCTTTACTTGGTTTTTAGTCATAATGTACCTCTATCAACACATTTCACTTCACCGTTTACATTAGTAACATAGAAGTGGTCGAATACTTTGCCCTCTAAACACCAAACTGAATGCAGTGCGTCCTCTTCAGTCATAAAGCCTTTTGAAGCTACTTTACCGTTTTTGTAGACGGTTATTGTTTCGTTTTCTTTTGTTAGTTTGTACATTTATTTCCTTTATGTTTTTTAAAACTCTAACCACTCACTTATTCTAGTTAAAGCATATAATCCAAATATAAAACTAAGTATGTCTAAAATCGGGTTTTCCATTTTGTCTCCTATACTATGAAGTCTTGGGATGATAATTCATGTCTTGGCATAGTTATTCTATATCTTATGACATCATATAAGTGATCTTCACTATCTGTATCTATATCATCAGGCTTATTCTCATCACGTGGAAGTGTTGGAAGTGTTCTTATACACTGCGTACAATTATCAAAGAAATACAACCCTTTCTCTTCTCTTGGACTTGTTATAACATTTTTTAAAAGCTCTCTTAACTTCTCTAAACCTTGTTTTCTACTTCCAGGTGATTTGTCTGAGCGTTCCCATCTAACACCTACTGATTTCATATCATCAGCTATACAATTTCCATTTTGTGTATCAAAGATTGCATTATCTGCTGGACCTGGTCTTACTCTGATATTATACAACTCTTTTATATTGTTTTCTGCTTCTAGTATCATCTTAGCATGTTCTTTAGCTAATAACTTACTACCAGTGTTAGCTTTACCAGTCCAAAAGTAAATCTCTTTAATTGCAAATAGTGTACCTCTTGGATATGTTATAGTGCTTCCATCTTCTAGAGTTATTTGATTCCCGTTTGACTCTGCAAAAAAGATACAACCACCTGGCTTTGAGCTTCCCCAGTCATAAGCACGATTTACAACCCAGTCACTTGGTATCTTAAAAGGCTTAACAACGTGTTTATCTCTTTGCCAAACATCATCAAGCGCACCACCGGCAACTATATCCCAATCACCATTAAGCATAGCTCGTATTAAATCAGGTGAGCCAAGTCCTGAAAGTCTATCTGCATAATCTGGATCATGTTCCAATAAAGTTGGATTATCACTTAAAAGAGCTGGTATATATTGTCGTAACATGCCTCCCTCTTCTTTATTCATTCGTGATATTTGCATATAAGGCTGAATATCTATGAAAGTAGCTTTTACCCAGTTATGTCCTAAAGAGCCTGGATTGCTTCCAGATAATATCTTTGGAAAGTTTCCTAATAATTTTAGTGCAGCATCTGGAATATGAAGCTCACCTAAACGACAACGACCTCTTAAAAAAGTGTATATTTTCTCTGTGAAGTGAGTAAGTTCATCTATTAATAGTAAGTGTATTTCAGCACCTTGATATTTCATAGTATCTTTTTCGTGTTGGCAATGGCATAAAAATATTTTAGAACCATTTGCAAATGATATTTCATTCTTTGAGTAGTTTATTTTACATTTTTTATCTTGAACATATTTAGATAATAAAACAATATATCCACCAGCACCCTCTAAATGATTCTTAATTAAATCGCCACTTAATCTTCTAAATAGATATGTGTTAAGTCCTGGTATAAGTATTGAAGCAATTATTGAAAGCTGTCTCATAAGATATGACTTTCCTCCGCCTGCTGCGCCACCATAAAGTATCTCTGTTGCTATACTTTCAAGTGCTAATAGTTGCTTCTCATGCAGTTCAATTTCAAGAGCCATTACTTTCTAACCGTAATTATTATCTCATCTTCTAAATTGTTGTTTACTTGATTATTATTCTGTATAGCAACTTGTGGTTTATCTTCAATAATACCAAGCGATTTACCAACACTTGCAAATCCATCTGCTAAAGCTTTATAGTCTTGCGGATTAAGTTCAACCGGCTCGAAGTTTTGAATACCAGGAGCTACATTAAGTTTTTCCATCTTCTTGTTTGCATCTACTTGTTCACTCATTCTTTTAGCTAGTTTTTCTAAGCCACCGAATACTAAACCCTGTCGTCTGACTATATCGTTTGCAGTGTTCATTATTGCGTTCATTTGTTCAATTGGCAAAATACTCTTAGCATTCAAAAGTACCGTCTGTGCGTCAACTAAGTGTTCATTTTTGCGTTCAACTTCTTTAGTTAAGTTACTTACAGTACCTAAAGAAACAGTATATTTTCTTGATAATTCACGCTGAGAATATTTTCCTGTTAAAAAATCTGCTAAAAGTTCTTTTTTTTTAGTGTCTGAAAGCTTAGCCATTAAATCAAACTCCCATTCTTCATCTGCGACTTCTGTAATTTATTCTCAGCTTTCATTCGATCCATTTTCTCAAAAGTAGCACGCTTAAAAAACTCGCCTCTTGATAAGCCATTCTTAATGCAGAACACTCCGATTTTATAATAGTCTTTATCTGTTAAATAAATATCAATGCGGATTTTCTCGGCTTTTTCGCCTTTTTTAAAACATAACCAATGTCGGTCTTTGAAATTAGCTTTAAAGTCTGATAACTTTATAGAAGAATAGCCATTTCTTCCGAGCATTTATTTTAGTTCCTGCTTGCATTTTTCCTGCCAACCAAGCATAACCAATTCAAATTTGAGCTTTAGCTTAGGACTCTCTATCGTTTCACCATCAACACGATATGTGCCTCGCTTCCATGTATGGATACTTGCAGTAGTCAATCCTAAGTGTTTAGCAAGTGCGGATATTGATTTAGCATTATATATTTTTTGTTTTCTTTGTTTTTCTGTCATAAAGAATGATATAGAATATTTGCTTAATTTAATATTAACACAACCGAAACAGTAGTAACAACCGAAACAACAAAAGACACTATAAACACATCATACATTCCCATTTTATAGTGAAGTTTTACATCTCTCATTGCTTCTTTTATGTTGTTTAATTCGTGGCTATTCATTTTCTACTCTATCAAACTCATGTATTTTTCCGCCACATTTAGGGCAAAATAAAAAATTATAATCAGTTACACAATCTCTATCATCTGAAAATTGAAATGTAAAACCACATTCTGATTCATAAAAATCATCTTTATTTTTCCATACACAATTTTTATCTAAAAATGAAAAAACAATATCCATATTTGGTTTTACTATTGTTTTATACTTTGATATACTTGTTTCTTTCCATATATTATAAAGTGCTTTTTCAGCTTCTTTTTTGCTTATCATTTTATAACAACCTCTTCCTAAGTCCATTCAACCGACTCTCAACAACTTTAATACTGCGACCTTTAGACATCTCGAATAAATGCAGTTGCACTGTTTCTGATATGTCTTGCTTAATCGCTTCTATTTTAGTTGATAACTCTATGTTGTGTGTTTGTCTTGCTAGTTGTAATTGGTTAATCATCTTTACCCACCACTATCTCAATAAGACTGTCTTTTATTTCTTCAAGTGCGATTTTGTAAATTCGCCCTCTCTCACCATCTGCCTTTAACTCTCTAATCTCTAGCTTCTGCATCTCAACAAGCTCTTTAAGCTGTAATATAACGTCTTTAACTGTTAAAACTATGTCTTGCTGTCCTGCAACTTCTGTTACTTGTATTTCATCCATCATATCTCCTTTATAATCACAATATATTTTCTATCACTCTTCAACTTACCCAGAAACAAAGCCTTTTTAATCTCATCAAAGATTGTCGCCGGTTTATCAGCTTCAAACTCTAATGAGTTGAGCTTTATTATTTCTCTTATACTAAACACTATAATAACCCGTAGTTTAATAATCCAGCCCAAATAGTAAATAATCCGCCTATAATAAATAAGAATAAATCATATCCTACTGTTTTTGGAGTCTCAACTCTTGGGTAATCAGCAAATCCTATTATAAGTACTCTAATAGCGGCACTAAATATACCCATCCAAAACATAAAACTAATGTATGTTTCCATTTTTAAACCCTCACTAAAATCTGCATAACAGCAAACCCAACTAAAACATGCTGCCATTCAATAGCTTCGCCTCTACTGCAAAGCAACTCTTTTTTTGAACCGTCTTTAAATATAAATTTAGCTTTCCACATTGTTGTTTCCCAGTGTTAATCTAAAAGTATTGTATAACTATACTTTTGAAATCTTGGCTTATTGTAAATAAACTACTCATTTGGTAACTCCTGAACTTGTTTCATAACTTCTGTTACTTTTTCTTTGGAAATATATCCCATAACATCACCTGTAATATGCGTATCATAAATTAGACTACCATTATGCAATACAGCTAATTCATAAGTATCTATTCCATTTGAATACCATTGTTCACCGAATACAACTGATACTCCATATCCATTATCAAAATTCATCTTTGCAGACGTTCCCATTCCTGTACTATGCTTTCCAAACTCTAAATCTTTAAACTCTTTCATCTTCTACCTCCTATTGGTAAGTAATATTGTATAACTATACTTATTAATCTATCCTTAAAAACTAGAAAGGAACTAAAGAATAATCTCCAAACTTTACTTTTTGAATAGCATCAAGCAGTTTCTCACTATCATCCATTATCTTGACCACTTCTATGGTTTCACCATTTCTGCTTAAAGTAGCAGTTCCAAGATATTTAATATCTAAACCGCCAATAATAAATAAATCAGTTAAATACTGCATAGCTGTATCTTCAAATATACTAGCAATACCGCCAGCAGCTCTAATCTTTCGATATAAAGCCTGTGCGTTTTCTCTTGGAAGTCTTGTTTTTACCACTCTGCTGTCTATTGTTTCAGCTACTATGAAGTGTTCCATTATTCTATATCCTTAAACTTAGCTTTCATAACTAACCGCTTGACTATTTCCATATAAGTTATATTTGCTTCATGTGTTTTTTTGTACTGTAATTTTAGCTCAACAAGTTTTTCTCTTGTTGGCTCACTTATGTTTATGTTTTTCATTTTATACCTCAAAATGGAATTGAATCAGTGTCTAAGTCTTCATCAATAGGCAAAGGCTTCTGCGGCTGATAAGCATTTCGCTTTTGTTCTTCGTGATATGTTGGCTGATACTCTTCTTTAGCCTCTGGAATAGGAGCTAATTTATCATTAGCTTTAGAGTAAGATAATCCGCCTATATTTCCATAATATTTACCATTATGCTCTCTCATATAAATATCTGCGATAACTGAATAACCGACTATGTTATCAAAATCAAATGACTCTGGCGCTCTTAGTGCATCTCTAAGTATTGCTACTTTCCAAATCAAGTTTTGATCAGCACAATATTTCTCTTCATGTTTATAAATAACACTATCAAGCGTATGTTTACCATCATTCATAAGCACTTTTTGACAATCAAATACTACTTTTACATTCTCATTTCCATTTTGTGAGTATCCATCTGGTTTCAACTCAACTATTTTCATAACATAAACACCTGCTTCTTTAATGTAAACCGCCGGTGGAGTTGCTACCACTCCTGTTGTATCTATTTTCATTTTGTTTCTCCATTTTCAAATAATTCAACAGCTCCTAAAAGCCTATCTTTATCAGTTGCCATAATAAGCAACAACTCTTCATTTTCTGCAAGTCCAAAATGTTCCGCAAACTCCTTTATCATAGCTGTGTTAAAGCCAATATTTTTAAGCTCTTTTGATAGTTTTTGCTTTAAATCGTTTACTGTTAATTTCTTCTCAACTTGCACATCTGTGTATTCTATAGTTGGAATATCATCTTCAGCACGAACCGGTATATCTTGAGCTTCTTCAATACTATACATATTGTTTAAACAAGCCGGATAACTCATTCTTATCCCACCGCTTGCACATCTAGCACGCAACATTTCCTTCGGCATACGCTTCCAGTTATCTTTACTAGTCAATCCTGCAAGTGTTGCATCATCCCATGTATATTCAAAAGTTAAAGGCTTATCATCTTTAAATGTAAATATTGCTTTTGCAGTTTTATTGCTTGTAATAAGCCACTCTATTGTTCCGCCTGCTCTTTGATACCTTGCAATCATTTCTGTTGTCTTAAGAGCCGGCATACCATTTATAATTGAATACATCTGCACCGCTTGAATAGGATGTATATTTTCTGCTTGAGCTATCATCATTAAAGTTAAAGCCTGATTCTCGTTTTTAATGCCAAACATTCCGCTTTTTGTTACCGAGCCTGCCATAACTTGCATTTGCTCAAAAGGTACTATATTACTCATCTTATCTCCTTATCTCGACACTAAACTTTCATTCTCAACAATGCTAACACCGTCAACAATAAGCCCGTCTTTAATCGCTTTTTTAAGCACCGTTTTGTCAATCTCTTTTTTGATACGAAAGAACTCACGCCCAATATTATCCTCACTAACAACATTCAAAACCTCAGTTCTTTTAATGTAATAGCTAAACTTATCAGACTTTAGTTTCTCAACTCCTGAAGCCTTAACAGCACCAAGCATCAACTCTTTAAGATATTTGCCTTTATTCTCTAATGCTCTTGCTTTATCAGTCAAGCGCTTCGCCTCTGCTTTTAAAGCCTCTGCATCTGAGTCAAGCTCTTTGATTACGTAAATAGTATTATCAAGCTTATCACTCAAAGAAGTTTCAACCTCTGAGAATAACTCTGCAAGTGCTTCCATGTCTTCATTTTCTGCATCGTTAGCGAGAATATATAAAGATTTGAAATCTTGTGAAATATTAAATAAACTACTCATTATTTTCTCCTCTTTCAAACTTTATACATGCAAAATCTTCTCCAACTCCAACATAAGCACCTGAGTATGCACCACCTGCAAACATAAAATCACAACTCATATATGGAACACCTTGCGACTGTGTATTTCTATAATATATACATAGTGTGCAATTTATATTCTCTTCATTACAAAAATCTTCTAACTCCATCCTCTAACTCCTTTACCTTTTAGATAACACATTGTATAATCATATTTATAAAATACAGCTTAAAAACTATTTATTATCTAGTTTATTATTAAATATTCTTCTTATTAAATAACTTCTAGCGTAGCTCCATGCAAAAAATATCACTGTGGATATAGTTGCTACATAACTTTGCTGTAGGTGTTGGAATAGTGGAAACATGAACATCACTATAAGCCAACCGCCAGCAGATCCAACTACTTGGTTTGAAATTACTTCCAAATGGCTATGCTTCTTTGATTGTTTCAAAATAGACTCCCTTGCACTGCTGAAAGTCTTTTATTTGCTATTGCTACATATTTACTATCAATTTCAGTACCGCACCAGTCTAAACCTAAGCTTTTGCATTGTTCAGCTTCAACACCGCTACCGATGAAAGGTATATAAACTTTACTGTCTGGTCTTGTTGATGTGCTAATTAATGCCTTTGATAATTTAGGAGGCTTTTGTGTAGGGTGTGCATATTTCCCAGTTACAGTTGCCTCTTGGTCAAACTTCATAACATCTTCTAGTCTGTATGTGTTATTAAAAGGTCGTCTTAGGTCTTCATATTCAGCTCTTAGGTCTTCATATTCAGCTCTTTCAATTGGCAGGTTTTCACATAGGATTTCCCATTGCTCTTTTTGTGGTACATTGTAACCTCTCTCCCAGTTTGTAACAGCTCCGCCATGATTAACATTTCCGTAAAATTTCCCATATTCAGCCACTTCATTGATAGAAACACCTTTTTTAAGTCTTGCTTTTTTTAACTCTTTTGCAAATGGATTTCTAGGTGCTATATATTCTTTATCAATGAACTCAAGACCAGTCATTCCTATCTCTTTACTATAAAATAAAATGTGTTCTTTTATGGGTGCAAAACTTCTAAAGTTATCTATCCCTATCTTTGTTTGACAAACTGTTTTTTCCCAGACGATATGATTTTCAAGATTAAAATATTTATCAAATATAACTTGTTTATATGCTATTTTTTTAGCGTGTCCATAAACATATAAACTACCTTTATCAGATAAAACCCTTTTAAACTCAATCGCCAGTAATTCTATCCATCCTAAAAAATCATCAAAAGTTTTCCAAATAAAATCAAACTCTCCTTTTACTTCAAAATATGGAGGGTCTGCAATTATTAAATCAAAGTAATTATCAGGTACTTGCTTCATAAACTCTAAACAGTCAATATGATGTATTTTCCCCATTAATTCATTCATTTCTTCAGCTTTTTTCAAAACAAAACCCCCTGATTAACATTTTCTTTAACTTTTAGAACTATCAAGTCATCAAAATAACTCTCGATAATCTCAACCGCCTCTTTATATCCGCCTGCAAAAGTTGCATAATAACCTGCTCGTATTAATTTATCGTGCATTTTCGCTTGTTTTTGAATGTGAACACTCTCTCTTAAACTGCCATCTTTTTTAAGATATTCGTCTTTGCTATGTTTCAACTCCAAATAAAGCCCGTGAAACGATTTATTTGCAAAAGCGATGAACATATCAGGGTAACCTGCGTTATCGCCTTGTATAGCCTTTAATCTTACAGCCTGTTGCATTGTAAGCTTTAAATCTGCAATATCAAAGCGAAATATTATGTTCTTATGTTTTAACTGCATATATTGACTAATCATTACTGATAAGTTGTGTTCTTTTTGTTGTTTCATTTCTCTACTCCTTAAATAGAATTTATTATTTCATCAAACTCTATATCTTTTAAGAGTCTTGCTTTTGGTTTATCATCTGTATTGTTTTTCAGATAAGCATTCCAGTCGCTATTGCTTCCAAAGTGAACAATCTTGTGACACTCGAAGCATAATACTTGTAAGTCACATAATAACTCCATTCCTATTCTTGCATAGTCTTTGTGATGGATATCTAGTTTTCTATCAGAACAACCACAACCCTCACATTTATTTCCATGAAGCTTAAACTTTTGTTTCTTTTTATATTCCCACTCACCACTTTTTAAGTATTCTTTGTATCTTTCATTCATCTTATTTCCTTTAGTACATTTTTGATGGAACAGCCATTGATAGACTGCTTATGTTCTCATGCTTATATTCAATAGCATTAGTTGCCTTTGGAGTATTTCTGTTTAAAATAGTATTTCCATTTACATCAAGAGTTAGTGATAATGTAAAATTATTCTCATCTTGACGATTCTTTCTACAAACCATATTTCTAGCTCTTGGATTGTCTTTGTCTAAGAAATAGAATAAAGCTAAGTCTGTATCATAAAGTTGATCTCCTGAACCCTTAAAAGCCATTCTGCCTGTTTTATCATCCTCTTCATTTACTTGGTTAATCAAAAATATAATAATCTCATTTTCTTGTGTTAGCTTTGAAAATGTTGCAGATATTTTAGAATATTTCTTATAATCATCTTTTTCTTCACTTACTTCTATTTTCATTTTAGAGTCAATAGCAAAGAATTTTATACCATCTTTTGAAGCAGATATTATTTCATCTACAATGTGAGAAAGTTCCCTGTTGTCATTATGAATCATCATATTTTTTCTTGCAGCATCAGTATGAAGTGACCTTGAAAATCTATTAGCTATTCTTCTATCACCCATTTCAAAGTTAAAGAACAATACTTTTTTACTAATAGCTATGTTACTAAGTATTTCAATAACTAAATGAGTCTTACCGGCAAATGAAGCACCTGCCAACTGAACAAAACTACCTATCTCAATACCGCCATTTAAAGATTCATCTAATGGCTTTATCCCTGTTTCATATCTTGGAACTCTAGGTCTACTTTCAACCTCTCGTATTAAATCAAAAGCGCTTATAGCCTTAGAAGATATTTTCTTATTTTTTCTAAGTCTATTTAATTCTACTTTTTTTTCTAATAGCTTAGATTCAATGTCCCATTTATTGTTTTCTGTAGAATTATCAAATTGAACATATAGTTCTCTTATTTCAGATTCTAGCTTTTCTTTTAGTGCAAGTATATTAGTCATTTGTTACCACCCCAAAAATCAGCATCACTAATTGGCTCTTGCTTTTTAATGCTATGTGCTGTTTGATAATCTTTCATGTAATCTGTAATTCTAACAGCATAGTTATCTTTTTCTAGTTGATGATTTATGTAATCACTAAATAACTTTGACTTATCAGGTATGCTTTTAAACAAAACTGCTCCCTCTTTCGTTTTAGTGACTTTAGTTTTAAATTTACAAGCATTACTTAACTGCTCTAAGAAATTCTCATACTCGCTTTTCTTATTTATATCTTTATCTTTATCTTTATCAGGGTTATTTCGGTTAGGTTTTAACCCATTCGCTTTATTTCGGTTAGGTCTGCCACCTTTTAACCCATTCGCTTTATTAGCCTCGCAAACTGCGTCGTAAGCTTGCTTTGCTCTGTCTAAATTGTTCTTAAATGGAGTAAAAACAGCTTTCATTAAACCAGTTAAAACTTCTTTCTCATTTAGTTCATATTCTCTAATTGCTTTAAAAAGTTTACCTGCTTCTTCATCAGATAGTTCATCTAAAACATCTAAAGAGTCTATAAATAACTTGAATGACTTTTTCATAGTTCCATCTTGTACTTTAAAATCATATCTATGTATGTTTTAAATGAATTAAAAGTAATTTGATACTCAGACATTAACTGTAAGTATTCAGACTCTTGAAGCTGTCCTTTTGGCATATTATGTCTTTGAAGAAAATCAAAAACTGTATATTCAGTGACTGGTATATTATCACTTTGTAAATTATTGCAAGCCCTTACACATGCACGGTGAAGAATATCATCAAATAATGCTTCTTCAAGTTTAATTTCTAGTATTCTTTTACCTGATCCATTAATACTAAATTCTTCTGCATTAATATAGCCACCTAGAACGCGTCTTTGTATATTTAAAAGTAAGTATACATCCATAGTGTTGTCTTTAAACTGTTTGTGATTTAGAAGTATTAACAAGAGGTGTTCAAGTTCTTGATGCTAATCGTTACTTCTAGCTATGCAAAATCAAGAAAGAGCCTATACCAAGTGGTAATAGCTCCCCCTAAGGCTTGAACACCTAGAAGTGTAATAATTCTTAGCGATATTATTATCTATTCGTTATTATACCATAAATTTGCCAAGATTAAGGCTTGGCGCACTACGTTAATATTGTGATGTCGAACTGCTCAGTAATAGAGCCTTAAGAGCTTGCTATCTTCTTTCAGATTGTCACTATAAATCTAATACTAATTTGCGTATATATGTGAATAACTACTACAAACCGTGCAACAATTATAAAGAATATTTGCTTAAACTAATCTAAAATGCCCATATTTCTTGCATCATCTATTAACTTTTGTGTATCTTCAAGCTCGATATCTGTTCTTTTAATAGTTTCACTTACAGTTTCATTGTGATATTTTCCACTTACTCCAACTGTAATAATCATATTTTCGTATTTATAAAACAATATTTTAGAGTGGAATAGAAGTGCAATCACAGTTATAACTAATGATAATATAAACAATCTCATAAACCATTTTTTTATATTAAGCAATATCATCAAACTAGCACTGCCCTATTTTTCCAACCTCTTAAAAATTTACTAAGTGCAGGCTTGTTGTCTACAAGGTTTTCAAAAAATGCGATTTCTAGCTTATCAAATTCAATATCAAATTTATTTTCATCATAGGCATTTAAAGCGTTTAAAGTAACATTGCCTATAACTCCATCAGATTCTACTCCAATAAGCTTCTGAGCTACTTTAGCACCATTCTTCACGCCTGATACAACCGCAAAAAGAAATATCTCATTTGCTATTTTTTGACTTTCAACTTTGTCTAATTGAAGTTTGCTCCAATAGCTGTTATGAAACACACCTTTTACTTTTTCCATAGTTTCTGTGTCAAAATAAAGCATACGACCGGCACGCTTCATATCATTTCCGCAAAGCAATAATAAACCATTGATAAAAGTCCAATTAATCTGCGATGGATTTGCAACCTGGTATACTCCGCCTAATGTGAGTCCGTGTTCACCTGAGTTTTTATGCAAGAACTTATCTGGATCATTACTAAATTCAACTTGCCAAAGTTCTCTTAATGCCAAGTATAGATTTGCCATTAGATTATACCATTCATCTTTGCAAAAACTAATCCATAGATAATTGCACTTATTACAGTACCAAAGATAAAAGCATAAGTACATTTAGTGCTAGTTCTATTCTGTTCTTGCTTATAGAAGCTGTCAAATTCTCTCTCAAAAGCTGTTCTTGCTTCATCGTCATTATGCAATAAAGCACCAATTCTAGTTTTAAATCTTAAAAGCATATTATCCCCTATTTGATAGCTGTTTAGCTATTTGTACAGCATCTTTTACATCATCCACTAGGGGAATCCAAATTCTCATTTCAATACCTAGTATTATACCTACGCCCAAAACTATTGATAAAATAATCAGGTTATATTTTCCCTGATTTTGCTTTATAGCATGAACTTCATGTGCTATGTCGTTCATCTGTGTAGTAATACTTTGACCATACTTAAAATACTTATTATGATGTTCAAGGTTTTGATGACCTTGCTTGATTAGTTCTTGCTGTATTTCTTCATTTGTTAGCGGCATTTTCAATCCATAATATTGTGGTTTTGTTTAAATCTGATTGGTAGATATAATTAGTCACATTTGTTTGTTTTTCAACATAGAAGCCGGCTATAAGGCTTATAATAGCTATTATCAAAGTTTCTGTAACTATAAATGCAAATCTCATCTATCAATTACTGCTTTAGTCTTATTAACTCTATCTATAATGCCACCATCTATGCTGATATTTGCATCAAGTTTCCCTCCATCAAAAGCAACTTCCTTAATATTGTTAGCAGTCTTTGCCATTTCATCAACTGAGGTTAAAGCTGCAAGTGTTTTTTCATCAAGCAAATCAGCATTGATTACTACAATTTCTTCACCTTTTACCCATATAGTTTTGGTAGTATCGTAAGCCTGCGCCCAAGTTGATGCAACTGATGGAGTCATTCGTGAACATCCGCTAAATGCTATCATTATAGCAACCATTAATATTATTGTTTTCACTGTTGTTTCCTTATGTTTTTAGTATATTATTATTATTTAATTATTTTTTAAAGGTGTTTTATCTTTTTTTCTATGTTCGCTCCATGCAACCCATCCACCAACTCTTATTCCCTCTCTTACAGATTTACGAGTAAACCATCCAACATCTAATATCGCCATCGCCTCTTCAAGTATATCATCACATTTTGAACGTGCATATTTTCCTGTCTTGTAAAGATAATCATGCAGTATGTAAGCAAACATAGCCTTGCCGTCTTTTGGAAATATGTTCTGCAATATTTGAGGGATAGACCCTAAATCTGTATTAAGTCCATTTTCTACAATTATTAGTTCATTTGCTAAACTTGAAAAATATTCCATATCAGCTAAAAGAGTGCGGATATCTCCACTTTGAGGCACTGATAGGATTATATGGGTTTGTTTGAAGTAACTCATGATAAAATAATGTTACCTTTTGCCTGAATCCCAAGTGCTAAAGCCTCTTTTAAATCAGCTAATTGTATAAGCTTGATAGTGTTATCTGCCATCTTCCAGTTGTTTTCCGTCAATCCAAGTATAGCCGCTGCGGCTATCGCCTCATTCATACTAGCTCTACCTGAATCATCTGCGTCAAAAACATTTCCAGCAGTTGTTGTAACTGTTAAATTTTCAATCTTAAATTTTTTAATAGCTTTTTTAGTGTCCGATATATTTTCTATCTTTACTAAATCAGCTACATAGCTAACTTTGCCCTCTTCATCTGTTGATGTTGTTTTGTTTGCAAGAGCATATAAAATACCTCCTGAGCCTACTATCGTATCTTTAGCGAATGGTGTGTCTTGATTTATTTTCATTTGTTTTCCTTTTTAAAATAGAGTTGGTTGATAGTTTCCATGCACATTTATATTGCTTTTTGGAACTAAAACTAATTTGTTTATTGGGTTTTTTATTTCAACTATTTCACAAAAAATATTAAATTTTTCTATAACACTTTTTGATATTGAATTTCTGAGCAAGTTATAGCTATTGCTAGCTTTTATCCATCCATAATAAGCCATAATCGAGTTTATTTTCTCTATTTTTACTCCTTTTTTGTGAATTGATTTAATGATTTTCATATACGCTTTTTTTATAGAACCTCGTAACATTGTGTAGTCATGAAAAAATCTAAAACCTAAAAAGTCAATTCCACGGATATTTGTTGGAAATATCTGCCAATTTTCTTTTAGTTTTAGGTTTAGATTTTCAGCTAAGTACAGTTCAATTTCATTTTTTAGCTCATGTAGCTCTTCTTTACTATTTGACATGAAAACCATGTCGTCTGCGTATCTAATATAGTATTTGATGTATTTAGTTTCTTTTATCCAGTGGTCGAAATAGCTGAGATAGTAGTTTCCAAAAGTCTGTGATGTATAGTTTCCTATGGGCAAACCTTTTGTGCTATCAATTATTTCATCTACAAGCAAGAGTGTATCTTTGCACTTGATTTTTCTGCGTAAAAGCGTTTTTAGAACTGCGTTATCAACGCTTGGATAATATTTTTTAATATCTATTTTTAAGCAATACTTTGTATTTTCTTTATCTATGAGAAACGTTTTCATTCTATCTTTTGCTTTATGTACCCCACGGCACTTTATAGACTGGTATGTATCTTTTATATATGTCTCTTCCAAAATAGGTTCTATAACTTGCAAAATAGCATGATGCACTATGCGGTCTTTAAAATATGGAAGCTTATGTATTTCTCTTTGCTTTCCACGCTCTATTCTAGAGTCAATTATATATTTAGAAGTTTTATATGTTTTGTTTATGAGTTCTTCATTTATTTCATTTACACATGATGTAAGATTTTCTTCCACATATTTGACAGCTCTATAATCTCGCTTGCCTCTTTTTGCCTTGTTGTGTGCATTCAAGATGTTTTGCTTATGAGTTATTTTGCTAAATAAATTTCCGTATCTTTTCATTTTTTCCTACTTTTGTTAGTCCAGAGTTTTCGCACTTGCTACTAGCACTAAAGGACTTTTGTTGTGTGTTTTGCCAAGAGGCACGGTCATAGAGCACATTATTATTTTTTACTAACAAATTTCTCGAACAGATATTCCAATTGACATTCGAAGAAGCATTATTCGCATTCAAATATCCGACACCGGCATTCGAACCATTGTTCAAATTACCGCCAAATTTCAGGACTTGCTCGTGCTCTATAACCATAACCAAGCTTAAGTTTATTTTAAGCTTAGAAAACTAAATTTTTAAAGTCTCGAACAGATATACCAACGGCCAGACGAAGAAGCATTATGCGCACCCAAACACCCGACACCGGCATTCGAACCATAGTTCAAATCACCGCCAAAGGACAGGACTCCGTTTCCTGAAGCATAATAATAATAGTCTGTTACTTTTGTTGCACTTGTTGCGCCTATTGCTTTTACAAAAAAGCCTCCACTGAATAATTCGCTTTGATACCCATTAGATGTGGGCTGTGTGATAA
>FLOH01001474.1_pt1 | contig 36762 bp, 35 predicted proteins | sample 756751 | NCBI WGS metagenome assembly FLOH01 (sample SAMEA4026879, study PRJEB14308) | marine metagenome | biome: coastal water; material: water | depth 74 m
ATCCTCCTCGTCCAGCATGCTCGTCGTGACGCGCACGTGCCGGCTCGGCTCCTCGGTCACCATGAACGGCCCGCCAGGTGATACTCGAATCCCATAGGCAGCCAGCGCCACGAGCGCGGCCCGCTCATCGGCCACCTCGACCCACGCGTTGATCCCGTCACCGGCGGTACTCGTCACGCGTCGGCGGGCCAGCCCCGATCGGAGCGCGAGACTGCGAACCGCGTACATGGATCGAGCTCGCTCGACAGCCGCGACCGCACCCGGATCGGTCAGGAGCTCCACGAGGACGGACTGCAGCAACCGACTCGTCCAGCCAGGCCCGAGCATGCGGCGCGAGACAAGGGGATCGATGATCTCAGCTGACCCACCGACCGCCGCGATCCGCAGGTCGGGGCCGTGCGACTTGCTGTAGCTGCGGATATGCACAGTGCGCTCGGGGAGGTGCCGGCCAAGGCTCACATCCTCGCCCGTCGCGATATCGCCCGAATGATCGTCCTCCACGACCACGGCCCGCGAACCCAGCCGTGCGTCGGCGAGCACCGCCGCGAGCATCGCCGCTCGCTCGACCGTCATGCTCACCCCGGTCGGGTTCTGGGCCCGGGGCTGAAGGAAGACCGCCACCGGCTTCCTCGCGAGTGCCACCGCCATCGACCGCGGGGTCACCCCAGAATCGTCGAGCTCCAGCGGAAGGATGTCGGCGCCGGCACGCTCCAGGAGATCGATGAGCGGCGGGAAGCCGGGGTTCTCCATGGCGACGCGGTCCCCCAGCCGGACCACCTGGTCGACGATGCGGGACAGGGCGTCAAGGGCACCGTCGACCACCGTGAGTCGCTCGGGTGCGAACGGCCAGTCCGATCGCAGCAGTTCCTCGAGCTCCGGCAGCACCGGTTCGTCGAGGTAGCTCGTCGTCCACGATGTGGACCGGGCCACCACTCGGTCGACTGCATCGCGCAGCGGGGGCAAGAGAGCGGGATCGGGGGTGCCCGTGGAGAGGTTCACTCCTTCGCCCTCGGATGGGCCGCCGATACCTAGATAGCGGATAGGCCGGCTGGGTTCAGCGGTCTGCGTCACGAAGGTGCCCGCCCGGCCGCGCGCCTGAATGGCGCCAACGGCCCCAAGCGCCTGCCACGCCTCACTGACGGTGGCCGGGCTCACGGACAGGGCGGCGGCGAGCACCCGGACTGTGGGCAGTCGATCGCCGGTCTGGAGGCGCTCGGACCGGATGAGCCGATGAACAGCGGCCGCGATGCCCTTCGGAGACCGATCCTCCAGCGACGACACGATCAGGGTCAGCGGGTCGGCGGTGTCAGCGGGAGCCTGCCCCTGAGCAACCTGACCCTGAGAAACCTGACCCTGAGCAAGCAGGTCTGCCGAGGAAAGCCCGTCCACGATCGACATCCGCTCGCCTCCCGCTCGGTTGCACGCCCCCGCGGACCTCCCATGACGTACCAAATGTTCAGTACGCGAAAAAGTCCGAAAGAACTTTGTAGAAACCCTTTTGTAACACAACTGTTTATGTCTACTGTCCGGAATTACAGATGTTGACACGGGTCGACAAGGGCCACCCACGAGGAGGAGCGCATGACCATCGTTCGAGCAGCCTTGGTGCAGACCGACTGGACCGGCGACAAGGAATCGATGATCGTCAAGCACGAGGAGTACGCACGACAGGCAGCGGCCGAGGGCGCCAAGGTCGTGTGCTTCCAGGAGCTGTTCTACGGTCCGTACTTCTGCCAGGTGCAGGATGCCCAGTTCTACGAGTACGCCGAGCAGATTCCCGGCCCCATCGTGGAGCGCTTTCAGGCCCTCGCCCGCGAGCTCAACTTGGTCATGGTGCTTCCGATGTACGAGGACGCCGGCCCGGGGTTCCTCTACAACACGGCCGCGGTCCTCGACGCGGACGGCAGCTACCTCGGCAAATACCGCAAGCAGCACATCCCGCACGTCAATGGCTTCTGGGAGAAGTTCTACTTCCGTCCCGGGAATGGCGGCTACCCCGTGTTCGACACCGCCGTCGGCCGGATCGGTGTCTACATCTGCTACGACCGCCACTTCCCCGAGGGCTGGCGTGCGCTGGGTCTCAATGGGGCACAGATCGTCTTCAACCCCAGCGCCACCTCCCGCGGGCTCTCCCAGTACCTCTGGAGCATCGAGCAGCCTGCGGCGGCCGTGGCCAACGAGTACTACGTGGGCGCCATCAACCGAGTCGGGATCGAGCCCTTGGGCGATGACGACTTCTACGGCCAGTCCTACTTCGTCGACCCCGAGGGCAACTACGTCGGCGAGAAGGGCGACCCCTACAAGCCCGAGCTGATCATCAGGGACCTCGACCTGGACCTGATCACCGAGGTGCGCAATCGCTGGCAGTTCTACCGGGATCGTCGTCCCGACGCATACGACGATCTTGTGCGCCCCTGAGGCGGCAGACTGTATCCGGCAGACGTAGCGTGACGACGACCTGAACGAAGCACACTCCAGGCGAAGAAGGGACCACCGGCCATGACCATCCTGATCAAGAACGGAACCATCGTCACCGCCCAGGGCAGCAGCCAGGCGGATGTCCTCGTCGACGGCGAAACCATCGCGGCGATCCTCGCTCCGGGTGAGCGGACCCTGGGTGTCGACCTCGCTGCGTCGGTGGATCGGGTGATCGATGCCACGGGCAAGTATGTGGTTCCGGGCGGCATCGACGGGCACACCCACATGGAGATGCCGTTCGGCGGAACCGTGGCGTCGGACAGCTTCGAGACCGGGACGAGGGCTGCGGCCTGGGGCGGTACTACCACCATCATCGACTTCGCCGTTCAGAAGCAGGGTGAGCGAGTTCAGGACTGTCTGGCGGAATGGCACCGCAAGGCCGACGGCAACTGCGCGATCGACTACGGGTTCCACCAGGTGGTCGGCGGTGTTGATGCCGACTCCCTCAAGGCCATGGACGAATTGGTCGACGAGGGAGTCACGACCTTCAAGCTGTTCATGGCCTACCCGGGCGTCTTCCTGAGCTCGGACGGTCAGATCCTGCAGGCCATGCAGCAGGCGTCGGGCAACGGCGCGATGATCATGATGCATGCCGAGAACGGCAGCGCCATTGACGTGCTCGTGGCCCAGGCCCTCGCGGAGGGCAAGACGGACCCGAAGTACCACTCGCTCACTCGACCCTGGGAGACGGAGGCGGAGGCCACCAACCGGGCAATCATGCTGGCGCGCATGACCGGAGCGCCGCTGTACATCGTGCATATGTCGGCCAAGCAGGCGGTCAACGTGCTCCAGGCGCACAAGGACGAGGGCTGGAACGTCTTCGGCGAGACCTGCCCTCAGTACCTGTACCTCTCCCTTGAGGACCAGCTGTCGCAACCTGGATTCGAGGGAGCCAAGTGGGTCTGCTCCACTCCCCTGCGATCCAAGGCCGAGGAGCATCAGGAGGAGCTCTGGCGCTACCTGCGCACCAACGACCTGTCCGTCATCAGTACCGACCACTGCCCCTTCTGCTTCAAGGAGCAGAAGGAGATGGGTGTGGGCGACTTCTCCAAGATCCCGAACGGCATCGGCTCGGTCGAGCACCGAATGGATCTGATCTACCAGGGCGTAGTCGACGGGAGGATCAGCCTGCAGCGCTGGGTGGAACTGTGCTCGACCACACCGGCCCGCATGTTCGGGCTCTACGGCCGTAAGGGCGACATTCGCCCGGGCTTCGATGCCGACATCGTCATCTACGATCCGGCTGGCCGGACGGAGATCGGGTACCACAAGACACACCACATGAACATGGACCACTCCGCTTGGGAGGGCGTGGTGATCGACGGGCACGTCGATACCGTGCTCTCCCGCGGCAAGGTCGTCATCGACGACAACGAGTACCACGGTGCCAAGGGAGACGGCGTGTTCCTCAAGCGCGGTCTCTCCCAGTACCTGATCTGATCACCACCGGCTGACCGCCCACGTCACCACACCGATCCACACCTGGATCACGCTCGACAAGACCGATACCCCGGTCGACACGAAGAACCGATTGGCCGGCACCACGGCCTGAACCCACGAAGGAAGCCATGCGCACCATCGACCACTGGATCAACGGAACCCTCACACCGGCCACCTCCGGCCGCAGCGGGCCGGTCTTCAATCCCGCCACCGGCGAGCAGCAGGCCGAGGTCGGCTTCGCCTCAGTCGACGATGTCGACAAGGCCGTCGCGACAGCCGCTGAGGCATTCCTGGCCTGGCGGAAGTCCTCCCTGTCCAAGCGCGCCCAGGTGATGTTCAACTTCCATCGTCTTGTGCTCGACAACCGAGACGAGATTGCCCGCCTGGTGTCCATCGAGCATGGCAAGGTTCCTAGCGACGCGGCGGGAGAGCTTGCCCGCGGCATCGAGAACATCGAGTTCGCCTGCGGCATCCCCCAGCTCATGAAGGGCGGCTTCAGCGAGCAGGTCTCCACCGGCATCGACGTGTACAGCATCAAGCAGCCCCTGGGCGTCGTCGCCGGCATTACCCCCTTCAACTTCCCGGCCATGGTGCCGATGTGGATGTTCGCCAACGCCATCGCCACCGGCAACACCTTCATCCTCAAGCCCAGCGAGAAGGACCCGTCGGTGGCCCTCTTCCTCGCGGACCTGCTCAAGCAGGCAGGCCTTCCCGACGGCGTCTTCAACGTCGTCATGGGTGACAAGGTGGCCGTCGATCGCATCCTTGAGCATCCGGACATCCAGGCGGTCAGCTTCGTCGGCTCCACCCCCATCGCCAAGTACATCTACTCGACGGGCACCGCCAACGGCAAGCGGGTCCAGGCGCTCGGCGGCGCGAAGAACCACATGGTCGTGCTTCCCGACGCCGATATCGACATGGCGGCAGATGCCGCCGTCAGCGCCGGCTACGGCTCCGCAGGTGAGCGCTGCATGGCCATCTCGGTGGTCGTGGCTGTCGGCGGCATCGGCGACAAGCTGGTCGAGGCCATCTCCAAGCGACTTCCTGCCCTCAAGGTCGGGCCAGGCACCGACCCCGAAGCGGAGATGGGGCCGCTGATCACGCGCGAGCACCGAGACAAGGTGGCCTCCTACATCGCGGGCGCGCCGGACGAAGGCGCTCGTGTCGTGGTCGACGGGCGCGAGAACGATCTCCCCGTGGACGGCTACTTCCTGGCCCCCAGCCTGATCGACAACGTCAAGCCGGGAATGAAGGCGTACGACGAGGAGATCTTCGGTCCTGTCCTCACGGTCATGCGGGTGGATACGTACGACGACGCCGTCGCGCTGATCAACGACCACCAGTACGGCAATGGCACGGCCATCTTCACCAGGGATGGCGGCGCAGCCCGTCAGTTCCAGTTCGACATCCAGGTCGGCATGGTCGGCATCAACGTGCCGATCCCCGTCCCGGTGGCGTACTACAGCTTCGGCGGCTGGAAGGCCTCACTCTTCGGTGACAGCAACATGTATGGCCCCGCCGGCATCGAGTTCTACACACGCTCCAAGACCATCACCTCCCGATGGCCAGACCCATCGACATCCTCCGTCGACCTGGGCTTCCCCCAGACTCGCTGACCACCGGCGGAGAATCCGCCAGCACTCACCACCAGTCGACCGCACCACCGACCGAAGGGCGAAACATGGATATCGGCGTCGTACTCCAGTGCACTCCTCCCGCAGCACGGGTGGTGGACCTGGCCAAGAGAGCTGAGACCTATGGATTCTCATACGTGTGGACGTTCGACTCGCACATCCTGTGGGAGGAGCCCTACGTCATCTACAGCAAGATCCTCGACGAGACCCGCAAGGTGATCGTCGGCCCCATGGTGACCAACCCCGCAACGCGCGACATCACCGTGACGGCCTCCGTCTTCGCGACTCTCAATGAGATGTACGGCAACCGCACGGTCATCGGCATCGGGCGCGGAGACAGTGCCGTTCGAGTCACGAACGGCAAGCCCGTGACGGTCGCGGAGCTGCGTCAGGCCGTCGTCGACATCAAGGGCCTGGTCAACGGTGAGGCCGTCGACTACAAGGGCAATCAGCTCCGGCTCCCGTGGGCATCCGCCTCCCGGTCCGGTGTGTGGGTGGCCGCGTACGGACCCAAGGTGCTCGCACTCACCGGCGAGGTCGGCGACGGCTTCATCCTCCAACTGTCGGACCCGTCCATCGCCGAATGGACCATCACGGCGGTGCGTGCTGCGGCCGAGGCGGCCGGGCGCAACCCAGACGACGTGTACATCTGCGTAGCGGCTCCCGCGTACATCACCGACGGATCCGACGAGGCGAACGCCCACGCCCGCGACCAGCTCCGCTGGTTCGGGGGCATGGTCGGCAACCACGTGGCGGACATCGTGGAGCGCTACGGCGAGCAGGGCGCAGCCGTGCCCAGCGCTCTCACGGACTACATCAAGAACCGCAAGGGCTACGACTACAACGAGCACGGTCAGGCGGGAAACTCCCACACCGACTTCGTCCCCGATGAGATCGTCGATCGCTTCTGCATCATCGGCTCCCCCGAGCAGCACATCCAGCGGCTTGAGGAGCTCAAGGCCCTCGGCGTCGACCAGTTCGCCCTGTACCTCCAGCACGACGACAAGGACCACACGCTCGCGCAGTATGGCGAGAAGGTGATCCCAGCAATCCAGGAGCAGCTCAAGGCGAAGTCCTGAGCCAAGAGTCCTGGGCCAAGAGTCCTGACTGACGACCCACACCGAGGTAACAGGAGCGAAATACAGGTGTCCCAGACTGCAGCCGTGTCCTCTACTCCCGTGAAGCGGCAGGGGTCCGTCTCCCGACGGTTCCGCAGCGGCGTCACGGGCGTGCTCTGGGCGCTGGCTGGCGTCGCCCTTGTCGTCATCATGTGGGAACTCGTCAAGTTCGTGGGCACCATCGTCGAGCTGCCCTTCAACACCAACGACACGTCGATGCCACACGTCTGGACCATGGTGGCCGGGTTCGCCGAGCCGGAGGTCCGAGGGTCCGAGACCACCGTGGCTCAGGCTGTCGCCGCAGCGGCCTTCTATTCACTCCTCGTGGCTCTGGGCGGCTTCGTCATCGGAGTCGGGGTGGGGTTGATCCTCGCTGTGGTCATGCAGCGGTTCGCCTTCATGGAGCGAGGGCTCCTCCCCTTCGTCATCGCGTCGCAGACGGTGCCCCTGATCGCCCTCGCCCCGCTCATCACCGGCATCGGGAATCGCATCAGTTTCGGCCCCGTGCAGTGGTCCTCGACCTACTCAGTCATGTTCATCGCGTCGTACCTCGCCTTCTTCCCCATGAGCGTCGGGGCACTCCGCGGCCTCCAGGCGCCCACCGCCACCTCCCTGGAACTGATGCGCTCCTACGCAGCGACTCCACGGCAGATGCTCTGGAAGCTGCGCTTCCCGTCCTCGCTGCCCTACCTCATCCCTGCGATGAAGGTGTCCGCCGCGGCTGCTGTGGTCGGCACCGTCGTTGCTGAGATCTCCACCGGCGTCCGAGGCGGCATCGGCCGGCTCATCATCGAGTACGCCCGGGAGACCACCTCGCAGCCCGCGAAGGTCTACGTGGCCGTCTTCGGGGCAATCCTGCTCGGCCTCGTGGCGGCCGCCCTCGTGACAGCACTCGATGTGTTCCTGACCCGCAACCTGCCCAAGGAGAACAACGCATGAGCACGCCGACGACGACTCAGGTCGCAGTCCAGGCCAGCGGTGTCTGGAAGATCTTCAACGAAGGCCAGCCCAATGAGGTCACGGCCCTGCAGGACATCGACCTTCGCGTCGATCAGGGTGAGTTCATCTCGCTGATCGGACCCTCAGGCTGCGGCAAGAGCACCCTGCTGCGCGTCATCGCCGACCTCACCCATCCCACACGCGGGGACATCGACGTTGCTGGCATGAGCGCCGCCGACGCACGCAAGGAGCAGCGCTACGGAATGGCCTTCCAGCAGGCGGCGCTCTTTGACTGGCGGACGGTGCGTCGCAACGTCGAACTCCCCATGGAGCTTCAGGGGTGGTCCAAGGAGCGTCGCTCCGCCAGGGCCATGGAGCTGTTGGAGATGGTGCAGCTGGCCGACTTCGCCACTCATCGTCCGTGGGAGTTGTCTGGCGGAATGCAGCAGCGCGTTGCCATTGCCCGCAGCCTGGCCGTCGATCCCCCCCTGCTGCTGATGGACGAGCCGTTCGGCGCACTCGACGAGATGACGCGCGAGCGCATGCAGAATGAGCTGCTCCGCATTCGTCAGGAGACCGGCAAGAGCATCATCTTCGTGACCCACTCGATTCCGGAGGCCGTCTACCTGTCGGATCGGGTCGTGGTGATGTCTCCACGTCCCGGCCGGATCACCGACATCGTTCCGGTCGACCTAGGAGAGCGGAATGAGGATACCCGCGAGGATGAGGGCTTCTACGACTCCGTCACCGCCGTGCGCGAGGCCTTGAGAGGCAGGGGCGGAGGCGCTGTCTCCGCGCGGGTCGGAGAGGTCTGATGAACGATCGCCTCCGCATGATCTGGCCGCCGATCCTCATCGGCGTGCTCTTCTTGGCGTTGTGGCAACTCATCGTGGTCGTCCAGGACATCAAGCCGTACCTGCTCCCGGCCCCATCGCTCATCGGAGAGAACTTCTTCGGCAACCTGCCCTTGATGTGGTCGACCGCCCTGTACACCGGCACCACAGCCCTCTTGGGGCTTGCGTTCGGCATCATCGTCGGCGTGGCCTCGGCCCTGCTGGCGACTCGGTTCTCCGTCGTTAACAATCTGGTCACGCCACTTGCGGCAGGACTGGCAACCGTGCCCATCATTGCCCTGACACCCATCCTCAACAACATGTTCAACATCACGAGCAGGACCCCTCGGGTACTGGTCACGATGATCATCGTCTTCTTTCCGATGTTCGTGAACGTCACACGGGGGTTGCTGCAGGTGCAGCCCGTGCAACTGGATTTGATGCGCTCGATGAACGCCTCACCGCGAACCACTCTGCGGGTCTTGCGCGTCCCCAATGCGATTCCCTTCTTCTTCACCGGCCTGAAGATCGCCGCACCCCTTGCCGTCATCACCGCCCTCGTCGCCGAGTACTTCGGTGGCCCCCAGGAAGGTCTGGGCAGTCGAATCGCGTCATCCGCCGCGAACACTGCCTACGGCCGGGCCTGGGCCTATGTCGTCGCTTCCATCGTTCTAGGCCTCCTGTTCTACCTGGTGGTCCTGGCGATAGAGCGATGGTCAACCCCCTGGATCGGTCACCGGCGGAACACCTAGCCACCGGGAACCAGGACCCACAGAAGAACCCCACAAGGAGGAAGAATGCGAGCAATCGCACGCAGTCCCTGGGTGCGCCTGGCGACCCTGGCGACAGTAGGAGCACTGGCTCTCACGGCCTGCAGCAGCAGCGACAGCACCGAGGAGCCCGCGGCAGAGGAAGCTGCCGCGGTTGAAGAGGAGGCGCCCGCGCCTGAAGAGGAGCCCGCAGCAGAGGAAGCGGTGGCCGGCGAGTGCACGGAGCTCACGCCGGTCAGCCTGCAGCTGCAGTGGTTCGTGCAGGCCCAGTTCGGCGGCTACTACGCAGCCAAGGACAAGGGCTACTACGAGGAGCAGTGCCTCGACGTGACCATCCTCGAGGGCGGCGTCGACATCGTTCCGCAGACAGTTCTGGCCCAGGGCGGTGCCGACTTCGCGATCTCGTGGGTGCCCAAGGCGCTGTCCTCCCGTGAGCAGGGAGCTGGCATCGTCGATGTCGCTCAGGTCTTCCAGCGCTCAGGAACCCTGCAGGTCTCGTTCGCCGACAGTGGCATCACCACGGCTGCGGACTTCAAGGGCAAGAAGATCGGCAACTGGGGATTCGGCAATGAGTACGAGGTCTTCGCCGCCATCACCAAGGCCGGCCTGGATCCCGCCGCTGACGTCGAGCACGTCCAGCAGCAGTTCGACATGGTCGCGCTTCTCAACGGCGAGATCGATGCCGCGGAGGCCATGACCTACAACGAGTACGCACAGGTGCTCGAGGCGATCAATCCCGATACCGGCGAGCTCTACCAGCCCTCTGACTTCAACGTCGTGAACTACAACGATGAGGGTGTCGCCATGTACCAGGATGCCGTGTGGGCCTCAGAGGAGCGTCTCGCCGATCCTGCGTACCAGGACACGACGCAGCGTTTCGTGACCGCGTCGCTGAAGGGCTGGATCCACTGCCGCGACAACGCACAGGAGTGCGCTGACATCATCACGGCCAATGGCTCCAAGCTCGGCGCCAGCCACCAGCTGTGGATGATGAACGAGGTCAACAAGCTGATCTGGCCGAGCCCGGCCGGCGTCGGTGTCATCGACCAGGCACTCTGGGATCAGACCGTGAACGTGGCCCTCAACACCAAGAACCTCGAGGGCGCCACCATCCTCACTGCCGACCCGGGGGCCGCGGCCTTCACCAACCAGTTCGCTGAGGCAGCCGACGCAGCATTGTCGGCCGAGGGCCTCAACGTCACCGGGGATGACTTCACCCCGATCGACGTCACCCTCAACGAGGGCGGCAACTGACACGTAATCCCGCTTATCGCGTCGCATGGCGAGGCGGCCCCGTCCTGGTTGGGCGGGGCCGCCTCGTTTTCTGCATCAGTGATCCCCACCTCGCCGAGTTCGCAGGCGGTGGAATAACACCTAAACCGGATTCACGAAGAACCTGGACAACCAACCGGGGGCAGGTCAGTGACACTCCCTCCGCGGCGACCAGAGCCCATAGAGCCGATTAGTTCGCTGCGGAACTATCGGTGTGATGGTGGACAAGATGCCAGCCGTCGGATTCCCTTCGGAAGATGTTCGTTGCGCGATGATTGATGCTCACAATCTCACCGTCAATGACATGGTTGTTACCGTGCTCGATGCACGTGGTGTAACCAAGGTCGCTGCCTTCTACGGTTGTGACATCAGTGACCACGATCTCGCCCTGCAGATTGCGTTGCGCGACCTCTTGGAAGATCTCAGTGACGGCGGCACGGCCGTGAGCGAACTCGCCGAACGGTCCACCGTACGAAATGTCATCCGATTCCGACCAGACAGTCAGGATCGGATCGGCCTTGCCGGCCAACATGTCGTTGAGGGCCGTGTATAGATCCTGGTGGGCCTGTTGCAGTGAAGTACTCATGGATCTTCTCCTCGGGTTGATGAAAACTCATGACAACGATGCTGCCGATCGTGGTGTGCACCGAGTGGTTGTGGGACTGCTTCTTGTCACATCTGGCAGTGGGCGCTGCCGACGGCCGTCCTCTTCGTTGTTCTAGCTGGTCGTGTAGGTGTATTCGATCTTGAAGGTGACACCATCGTCGAGGAGAGTGATCTTCTCTACTCCACGCGCACCCTTGTACTTTCCCGTGCCGCCAATGATCGCGTAAGTCGTAGTCCAACCGGGACGCGGAGTTGCACCTCGAGGTGACTGACTGGTCCCCAGCGTAAAGATTTCGCCCTTGGGCAAGTACGACTGAATCATGATGCGACGCACGTCAACATCGTCCGCTACGTGGTGGGCCACGACCTCGGCCTGCGAGTAGGCGACGCCGATCGTTGGACCGTTCAGAGTCTTGGACACCGCCTGCTCGCGGAGAAACAGATCTCCATGATCCAGGCCCTCAGTATTCTGATCACTTTGAATGAGACTCACCGTGCGGGAGTAGTAGACCGCCTCCTTCTCCACGTTGATATTGGCGGCGTGTGCTCCCGTGGGTACCGAAAAGGCCATGGCGCTGGCCAGAAATGTTGCGGTGAGTATGGATCGCCGGAGTTTCATGGGATGACCTTTCGTTGAATTGGCGTGACTGACAGCAGTACGCCCAAAGTTCGGGAGGTTGAATCATGTGAATGCTGCACTGTCAACGGAGCATTCGGTTGAGACGTCACACCTGTGAGTTGACCCTTCTAGGGCAACGGGGTCGGGGGTGAAACCGTTCGCCGCTGGTACCCCCAGGCCTTGGCCGATTCCGGGGAGCATCGGAGCGCCACGAGTGAGATGTTGGCGGAGGTCAAGGCCATGAGGGTCAAGGTCCGCCGCCTGTGGGACGACGCGCACTTTTTGCCTCAGGCGACGCTCCACTTTGCGGGAGATTTGGACCCTCGAGACCATTAAGCGTTGCGTCCATCGACGACTCCCGCGCATCGGGCTAGCAGCACACGATGAGGGGCGTGACTGACATGCGCCCTTGATGATCGCCAAGCCCCTCGTCGGACTCTCACAGCCCCTTGGGATGCAGGTACCTCTGCGCAAGCGCTCCCGCCCAGTCGAAGGCAAGCGCCACGAGAGCGACGAGGGCAGCACCCACGAAGATCGCCGTGGGGCGGTTGAGCTTCAGCCCCGCGTTGATCGTCTCACCCAGGCCGCCACCACCGATCAGGAACGCCAGCGCACCCATGCCAACGGTGATGACCGTGGCCGTGCGCACACCGGAGATGATGACCGGCACCGACAGCGGCAGTTCAATTCGGAGCAGGCGCTGCACAGGCGTCAAGCCCATTCCCTTGCCTGACTCGATGATCGCCGGGTCGACCTGCTCAATGCCCACGATCGTGTTTCGCAGCACGGGCAGCAGCGAGAACGTCGCGAGCGCGAGAATGACCGTGAAGGCACCCTGCCCAAGCCACACGAAGAACAGGACAATGAGTCCGTAGGCGGGCACCGCCTGAGCCAGGCCGAGAAGTCCGATGGTGCTGTTCTTGAGCCCGCGCGCACCACCTCTCGTGACCATGATGCCGAGGGGAATCGCCACCACGATGACGAGAAGCGTGGACCAGAAGGCAAGCACCAGCTGCTGCTGCAACTGGCGCCACAGATCACTGGGCTGGAGGATTCGCTCGGTCGTCGGATCCATGTCCGAGTAGTTCCAGACGACGAAGAGCAAGACCGCCAGCACCAAGCCGATGGCCGGAGTGACGAACAGGTCCAGACGGCTGGCGCGGCCTTCGCTCATGCCGCACCCGACTGTGTCTGCACGAGCAGCTGGGCAAGGGCCTCAATGGTCACGCAGCCCAGGTAGCGCCCACGGCCGTCGACCACCACTGACATGCCGGTGGACGTCTGCAGCATGGACGAGAGCGCGTCCTGCAGGGTGTCCTCCGGCTGAAGCATGACGGTGATGCTCCGGCCGGACTGCTCGATCGGCTTGGACACGTTGTCCAGCGATCGGCGGTCCACCCAGCGAATGGGGTGCTGCTGGGCATCAAGGAGGACCGCGAAACCTGCGGGCGACTCCTCGACAGCGGCGAGCGCCTGCGATCTCGTTGCACCGGGCACCACCTCGGGGATCTGGGAGAGCTCTAGATCGCGCACGCGACTGAGCGTCAAGGTCTTCAGGATCGCTCCTGATCCCAGGAAGTTCTCGACGAAATCGTCTGCGGGATCCGTGAGGATCACCTCGGGACGATCCAGTTGGGCGATGATCGACTGCTCCCTCAGGATTGCGATTCGATCGCCCATCTTCACGGCCTCATCGATGTCATGGGTGACGAAGACGATCGTCTTCTTCAACTCGGCCTGCAGACGCAGAAACTCGTTCTGGAGTCGATCGCGGGTGATCGGATCGATGGCGCCGAAGGGCTCATCCATCAGCAGGACATCCGGGTCTGCCGCCAGGGCCCTGGCCACGCCGACACGCTGAGCCTGTCCGCCCGACAGCTCCCGCGGGTACCGCGAGGCATAGAGCTTGGGGTCCATGCCCACCAGCTCCAGCATCTCCTCGACGCGTGCCGCGGTGCGCTTCTTGTCCCACTTGAGCAGGCGAGGAACGGTGCCGATGTTCTCGGCGATCGTCCGATGCGGAAACAGGCCCACCTGCTGAATCACGTAGCCGATGTGTCGGCGGAGCTCATTCGGATCGGACTTGGTGACGTCCGTGCCCTCGAAGATGATCGATCCGGACGTGGGCTCGATCATGCGGTTGATCAGGCGAAGTGTCGTGCTCTTGCCACATCCTGAGGGGCCAACAAGGACAAGGATCTCCCCCTCGCGCACCGCGAGATTGAGGTCACGCACCGCGGGCTCCTCCGAGCCCGCGTAGGTCTTGCCGACGTTGACGAGCTCGATCAGTGCACGAGGCTCGTTCAGCGGATCAAGGGAGGTTGATGTCATGAGCGAACTCCAGCTGAAGTGGTGAGGCGGCCAAGGCCGCGCATCGTTGAGTCGATCGCGAGCGCGAGAAGGAGCGAAAGGATGACGCCCGTCCAGATCGCCTCGAGTGAATTGGGCAACGGCAGCCGAGCGAGACCGGACTTGATGAAGTCGCCCAGCCCGCCGCCCGCGACGAGCGTCGCGATCGCCGAGATGCCCACGGTGAGCATTGCTGAAACACGGATGCCGGCGAGGATCACCGGCCAGGCGAGGGGAAGCTCGACCTTGAGCAGGATCTGCGGACGCGTCATGCCCATCCCGCGGGCCGACTCGACCACACTGGCGTCCACCGACTGCAAGCCGGTGACGGTGTTACGGAGAATCGGCAGGATCGCGTAGAGGAACAGCGCGATGAAGGAGGGCCAGAAGCCCAGGCCCACCACGGGAATGAAGATGGTGAACAGCGCTAGCGACGGAACCGTGAGGAAGACGCTGGCGATGGCCAGCGAGAACTCTCGGGGGAAGGCATGACGACGCGTCAGCACTCCGATCGCGATCGAGACGACGGACGCGGCGATCGTTACGGTGACGACGTAGAACAGCGTCTCCATGAGCGTTGTCGCGACGAGGTCCCAACGCGAGGACAGGTAATCAAGCCAGGCTTGTATTCCAGACATGTATCTCCCTGTAGCCAAAGTCGGGCCACAGGGAGGATCTCCCTGTGGCCCGACTGGTGACTAACCGGCGATAATGCCCTGCTCGACGAGGAAGGCCTTGGCCACTGCCGCGGGCTCTTCGCCCTCAGCAGAGACCTTCGCATTGAGCTCAGCCATCGTCGCGTTGTCGAGCGGCGCCAGGATGGCATTGACGATGCCGTCGAATGCCTCAGGTGCCTTGTCGTACGTATCCTTCGTGAAGGTCGCAGAGACGTTGTAGAGGATGTTGACGCCCGGATCCTCCACCAGGCTCAACTGGAGCGCGGGGATCCGACCATCGGTGGTGAACACCTCGCCGAACGTGCAGTTGCCTGCAGCCGTCTCGGTGTAGATGACGCCAGTGTCCAGAATGCTGCTCTGGCCCTCGGGAAGCGTGATGCCAGTTGCCTCCTCGGTGAGGATCAGACCGTCGGGACGGGTCGGGAACTCCGACTCCATGCAGACGACCGCATCCGGGTTGTCGCGCACGTACTCCATCATCGTCTGGAGTGTGAACGGTCCGCCGTTGGCCTCGGCCGCCTGCGGACTCGCAGCGAAGCCATAGGTGTTGTTGAACGGCGACTGGCCGACCCACACGATGTTGTTGTCAGCAAGATCCTTCTCGCGGACTCCGGTGGTCAGCTCATCGCTGTTGAAGGAGGGATCCTCCTGGCCCAGGTGCACGGTCCACCCAGTGCCGTTGTACTCCATGTAGACGTCGATCTCGCCCGCCAGCAGCGCCTCACGTGCGACTGCCGTACCGCCGAGATTCACCTTGTCAGTGACGTCTGCGCCCGCCGCCTGCAGCGCCTGGACCATCATCTGGCCGAGAATCAACTGCTCGTCGAAGTCCTTGGACCCGACCGATACGGGGATGCCAGACAAATCGAACTGGCTTGCGATCGCCTCGGTGCCGCCGGCCTCTGTCTCGGTCGAAGCCTCGTCCGAGCTTCCACCGCAGGCCGCGAGCGTCAGTGCTGCTGCACCCACGAGCGTCGCGAACTTTGCAACTTTCCTACCCATTAAAATGCTCCTCATCGCTTTCGTGCGGGTTTATCCCTGAGCTTGGAGGCTAGCCACGATGAGTGAGGAGCCCTGACCATCCTTGGGGGCCAGCCCATGCAGGTACGAAGGAGTTGCGACACAACAGCGACACAAAAGGCCCCTCGGACAGCTGTCCGAGGGGCCTTTTGTTGACTGGGTCACATAGGTGGAATCAGGAATCGATGTTCGCCATCACATGCTTGATCCGCGTGTAATCCTCGAATCCATACATCGACAGGTCCTTGCCGTACCCGGAGTGCTTGAAGCCACCATGCGGCATCTCGGCCACCAGCGGGATGTGCGTGTTGATCCAGACCGTGCCGAAGTCGAGGCCCTTCGCCATGCGCATCGCACGGCCGAAGTCGCGTGTCCAGACCGAGGACGCCAGACCGTAGTTGACCCCGTTGGCCCATTGCAGCGCCTGAGCCTCGTCCGAGAAGCGCTGGACGGTGATGACCGGACCGAAGATCTCGTTCTGGATCATCTCGTCGTCCTGCTGGAGTCCGGCGACGACGGTGGGCTCGATGAAGAATCCACGATCCCCCTGCCGGACACCGCCAGCAACGATCTCCGCGTGCTTGGGTGCGCGCTCCAGGAAGCCCAGCACTCGCTCGAGCTGATTGGCGTTGTTGACCGGAGGCACCATCGCCTCGCCGCCCGGCCCGTCCTCGAAGGTGGTGCCCGTGCCCTTCGCCTGCTCGGCCATGGCAGCCACGAAGTCGTCATAGATGCCCTCGCCGACGATCATCCGCGTGGCCGCCGTGCAGTCCTGCCCGGCATTGAAGTAGCCCGCTACCGCCAGCCACTCCGCCGCCGCCTCCAAATCAGCGTCGTCGAAAATCACCACCGGGGCCTTGCCGCCGAGCTCCAGGTGCACTCGCTTGACGTCCTTCGCCGCCGACTCCGCCACCTGCATCCCCGCGCGCACCGAACCGGTGATCGAGACCATCTGAGGAACAGCGTGCTCCACCAGTGCGCGACCGGTGTCGCGATCGCCGCAGACCACATTCATGACTCCCGGCGGGAGGGCACCCGACTCGGTGATCAATTCGGCCATGCGCACGGTCGAGACAGGGGTGGTGTCACTGGGCTTTAGCACGACGGCGTTGCCCGCGGCGATGGCGGGAGCGAACTTCCATACGGCCATCATCATCGGGTAGTTCCACGGGGTGACCTGCCCGATGACACCCACGGGCTCGCGACGGATGATGGAGGTGAAGCCCTTCATGTACTCGCCAGCGGCACGTCCTTCAAGGACTCGCGCGGCCCCAGCGAAGAAGCGGATCTGGTCAATCATCGGCGGGATCTCCTCCGCCATGGTCACGGCGATCGGCTTGCCCGTGTTCTCGCTCTCCAGTGCCACGAGTTCCTCGGCATGAGCCTCGAGGGTGTCCGCAATGGCCAGAAGGGCGGCCTGCCTCTCCGAGGGAGTGCTGTCACGCCACGTCCCGAAGGCCTCCTGTGCCACGGTGTAGGCGCGGTCGACATCCTGTTCCGAGGACAGTGCCGCAGCCGCGAAGACCTCGCCGGTGGACGGATTGACGAGGTCCGTGGTCTCTCCACTCGAGGATTCCACTCGCTCGCCACCGATGACATTGGTGATGATCCGCTTGCCCATTCGAGCCTCCAGTAACGTCGACAGGTACAGATGGGAGGCTAAGCCCACCTGCGATTATTGGATACAATTTCCATATTCTATGCGGAATTCGTTGGATATGTCTCTCCAATCCGCGAAATTCGCTTGATATTCGACTCTAGTCTGCGGCACCATGGGGCATGGCCTCCCGCGAGCGACCCACCCCCACGCTGGATGACACCTCCAAGGCCATCATCGAGCAGCTCCAGCAGGACGGGCGTCGACCCTACGCAACCATCGGCCGAGCGGTGGGCCTCTCCGAGGCCGCCGTGCGCCAGCGAGTCCAACGGCTTCAGGACACCGGCGTCATGCAGATCGTCGCCGTCACTGATCCCGTCCAGGTGGGCTTCTCCCGCTCGGCGATGATCGGCATCACCGTCGACGGAGATGCCGAAGAGGTCGCCAGCGAGATCGAGAAGCTGCCGGAAGTCGACTACCTCGTCGTCTGCGCTGGCAGTTTCGACATCCTCGCGGAGATCGTGGCTGAGGACGACGACCACCTACTTGAGGTAATCAACCGCAAGATCCGTGCCCTTCCCCGCGTGCGGGCAACGGAGACGTTCGTCTACCTCAAGCTGCGCAAGCAGATCTACACGTGGGGAACCCGCTAGGAGGCGGAACCGTGACCAGCACCCCGCAAGATGTGACCGACCAGAGCACCGACTCTCTGGCTGAACGCGCTCGAGATCACCTGTGGATGCCCTTTACCCGGCATTCTGCCTACGACAACGGCACCAGCGTTCCGGTGATCGTCCGAGGCGAGGGCGCCTACATCTGGGACGAGCAGGGCCGCCGCTATCTGGACGGCCTGTCTGGCCTCTTCACCGTGCAGCTGGGTCACGGCCGATCAGAGATCGGCGAGGCCATGGCTCGACAGGCCTCGGAGCTGGCCTACTTCCCCATCTGGTCCTATGCGCATCCGCGGGCGATCGAACTCGCCGAGCGCCTGGCGGCCCTCGCGCCTGGGGATCTGAACCGCGTGTTCTTCACGAGCGGCGGCGGCGAGGCCGTCGAATCCGCGTGGAAGCTCGCAAAGCAGTACTTCAAGCTCACGGGCCGTCCCACCAAGCACAAGGTGATCTCGCGAGCCGTGGCCTATCACGGCACGCCGCAGGGGGCTCTGTCCATCACGGGGATCCCCGCTGCCAAGGAGCCCTTCGAGCCCCTCGTGCCCAGTGGCATTCGAGTGCCCAACACGAACCACTATCGAGCGCCCGAGCACCTGCGTGATGATGAGAAGGCATTCGGCCGATGGGCTGCCGATCGGATCTCCGAGGCGATCGAGTTCGAAGGGGCTGACACCGTCGCCGCCGTGTTCCTCGAGCCAGTGCAGAACTCCGGAGGCTGTTTCCCGCCTCCTCCCGGCTACCTCGAGCGCGTGCGAGAGATCTGCGATGAGCACGATGTGCTTCTCGTCGCCGACGAGACCATCACCGCCTTCGGTCGCATTGGCGACACCTTCGCCATGAGCCGATTCGGCGTCACACCGGACATCATCACGTGTGCCAAGGGCATGACCTCCGGCTATGCGCCCATGGGTGCCATGATCGTCAGCGACCGCCTCTTCGAGCCCTTCCGATCAGGCACAGCGATGTTCCTGCACGGCTTCACCTGGTCCGGTCACCCTGTCGGCGCAGCCGCCGCCCTCGCCACGCTCGATATCTTCGATCGCGAGGGCACCAATGAGCATGTCCGCCAGAACGAGGAGATCTTCAAGAGCACCCTCGCCCGATTGAGCGACCTGCCGATCGTGGGTGACGTGCGCGGTGCCGGCTACTTCTATGGAATTGAACTGGTTCAGGACAAGGGCACCCGTGAGACGCTCAACGACGAGCAGGCCGAGCGTGTGCTGCGGGGCTATCTGTCCACGGCCCTGTTCGACGAGGGCCTGTACTGCCGCGCGGATGACCGGGGTGACCCGGTGATCCAACTCGCTCCCCCACTCACGATCGGCCCCGCCGAGTTCGACGAGATGGAACAGATCCTGCGCACGACCCTGACGCAGGCATGGTCGCTCCTGTGACGCGACCAGGGTCCACGAGTCGCACCACGGTGCGCCGCATTCCGGAGAATGCGGTCAACGATCGCGAGGCGCTTCATCAGATCCTCGACTCCGGCCTCGTCGGCCACGTCGCCGTCGTGGCGGACGGACAGCCGTTTGTCCTTCCGGTGGCATATGCCCGACGAGGGTCAGACATCGTGTTCCACGGATCCACCGGATCGCGTCTGTTTCGCGCACTCGCGGAGGGACAGCCCACCTGCTTCACGGTGACGCTGCTCGATGGCCTCGTCGTCGCCAGAAGCGCCTTCCACTCCAGCATGCACTACCGCTCGGTGATGGCACTCGGCGTCGCTCGGCGACTCGAGGGTGACGATGAACTCGATGCGCTGCACGTGATCACCGAGCACCTTCTTCCCGGACGGTGGTCCGAGTGCCGACCGCCCAGCACCAAGGAGCTGGCGGGGACCATGACACTGGCGCTGGATCTGAACGAGGCGTCGGTCAAGGTCGGAGCAGGAGATCCGGAGGATGACGAGGCCGACATCAGCACGCCGCCGTACTCGCGAATCTGGGCCGGAGTGGTTCCGCTTGCTGAGTCATTCGGCACTCCGGTGCGCTCGGGTGACTGCCCCGAGGACGTGCCCATTCCTGACTACGTCGCCGGATGGGCACGGTGACCTCAGACCTGCGCCACCTGTCGCTGTGGTGGGACACTCTCCCGGCAGACCTCACTCGCCCGATTGGCGAGTCCCTGCCGGGTGACACCTCCGTGGACGTTGCGATCGTCGGCGGTGGCTACACCGGGCTCTGGACGGCGTACTACCTGTCGCGACGAGATCCGTCCTTGAGAATCGCCGTCCTCGAGGCGCAGGAAGTCGGCTTCGGCGCCAGCGGGCGCAACGGCGGATGGGCATCGGCGCTCTTTCCGGTGTCCCTGGACGCTCTCGCTCGACGAGCAGGACGAGAGAACGCAATTCGCATGAAGCGAGCGATGATCGACTCCGTCACCGAGATCGGCCGTGTCGCGGATGCCGAGGGCTGGGATATCGGCTGGAGCAAGGGTGGCACGATCGTCTCCGCCCGGACCGCCCTGCAGTGGTCCGCCGCGCAGGAGGAGGTGCGCCATTCCCGGCAGTGGGGCTTCGGGGCGGAGGATCTTCGCCTTCTCGACCGGGACGAGGCGGAAGCACGCCTGCTGGCAACGGACACCCTCGGGGCTACCTATACGCCCCACTGCGCTGCACTCAACCCCGCCAGACTTGTCCGGCAACTCGGTCAGGCCGTCCGGCGCTCGGGCGTGCGGGTCTATGAGCACACGCCGGTGACATCGATTGAACCCGGCATGGTGCGTTCGACCAGCGGAACGGTCCGCGCGGAGTACATCGTGCGCGCGACAGAGGGCTACACGCGGACACTGGACTCTCACACACGCACGCTTGCACCGGTCTACTCGATGATGCTTGCCACGGAGCCACTCAGCGATGAGGTCTGGGACTCGATCGGACTGCGTCACCGGGAGACGTTCTCGGACGGCCGCAACCTCATCATCTACGGCCAGCGCACGAGTGATGGACGACTGGCGTTCGGAGGGCGTGGGGCTCCCTATTCCTACGGGTCCAAGATTGCGCCCGAGCAGGACCGAGACCCTCGGGTGCACGCGGCTCTCTGGCAGGTGCTGGTCGACATGTTCCCCGCCGTCAGTGATGCAGCAGTCACGCACACCTGGGGAGGGCCCCTGGGCATCGCCCGCGACTGGTGGGCATCGTGCGGTCTTGATCGGGAGACGGGCCTCGCCTGGTCAGGCGGCTACGTGGGCGACGGAGTCACGACCTCCAACCTCGGCGGACGAACGCTTGCCGACCTCATCACCGGCCATGACACGGAACTCACCTCTCTTCCCTGGGTCGGTCACCGGTCACGGCGTTGGGAGCCGGAGCCGTTCCGCTGGCTGGGAACCAACGTGGGGCTGCGCGTCATGACCAGAGCCGATGAGAGTGAAGACCGCACCGGTCGACGATCCCGTGCAGCAGCGATCTTCGCCCGCCGGCTCGGCCACTGATCGCTGGCCCGAAGGCACCTGACCCCAGAACAACTGGCCCGAGGACACCTGGCCCGAGGACACCTGGCCCGGGGACAACTGCGGACTACGGAGCCGTCGGACCGCCTGCGAGCGGATTGAGTTCCGCAGGCCCGACCCGGTTCAGCACATTCGCGTCAGTGTGCGCGAATGGTGCATCCTGACCATGGACGTGCAGCGTGGTCGTCTGTCGGTACGCGAACGAGTCCTCGCCCAGGAAGTCGAACGTGACCTCCCAGGCACTCGTGCGGAATGCCTCCTGCAGGAAGGGCGCTGAGCTGATTCCGAAGTGCGGATCGTCAACAGCCGCACTCAGCGTGATTCGTCGGTCCTCGGGCGCCGCAGTGCCACCCGCCATCGCCACCTGCGCCCGAGGGATGGCCAGGGTCATCACAACAAGCCCAGTGGCTGGCTCCCACAGCAGGTAGCCCACCTGATCATGGAAGGTCTCGGTCTCACCGGGCTTGTGGATATGCGTGTGATATCGCAATCCGTAGTACAGCTGAGGACCGTTGGTCTGCCGATCAATCGGAGCAAATTCCCAGCGCTCGAGGTACTCCTCGGTCTCCGGGCCATCAGCCTGTGGGTGCACGTCGACCCCCTTGGTGCCCTCCCACACGCCGGCAAGCGGAGTGAGGGGCCCCAGGTTGGCGAGAGTGTCGTTGGGGACTGCCCCCGCTTTAGTTGCCTCGCGGGGTTGAGTGGTCAGGCCGCGAGTGCGGTCTGGTTGTAGATGGTCTCAAACTCGATCGGGGTGAGCTTGCCGAGGCCGCGTTGACGGCGCCGTCGGTGGTAGGTCCGTTCGATCCAGGTCACGATTGCCAGGCGGAGTTCCTCGCGGGTGACCCATTGCCTGCGGTTCAGCACGTTCTTCTGGAGCAGGGCGAAGAACGACTCCATGGCGGCGTTGTCACCAGCTGATGCGACGCGGCCCATCGACCCGACGAGGCCGTTGTTGCGGAGCATCACCGAGAACTTCTTGGAACGAAACTGACCGCCCCGGTCGCTATGAACAATCGTGCCGGCGGGCCGGCCGCGCAGGATGATCGCCATCCGCAGGGCAGTCACGGCCAGCTCGGACGTCATCCGGGAGTCGATCGCGTAGCCGACAATCCGGTTCGAGGCGCAGTCCTTAATCGCGCAGAGGTAGATCTTCCCTTCCATGGTCCAGTGCTCGGTGATGTCGACTAGCCACTTCACGTTGATCGCATCCGCCGTGAAGTCCCGGTTGACGTGGTCGTCATGCACGGCTGGCCCGGCCTTCTTCCCCGACCCGCGGCGCTTGAGGATGCTCGAGGAGATTCCCTGAAGGGCACACAGGCGTTGCACTCGGTTCTCGCCGACCCGGAACCCCATGACGTGGATCAGCTCATCGGCGATGAGCCGGTAGCCGAACTCCGGGTCGTCCGCGTGGACGTCCACGGCGGCGTTGATCAGGTGCGCGTCGTCCCAGTCCCGTTGAGACACTGGCTTGCGACGCCACGCGTGATACGCCGTCGTGGAGAAGCCAAGCACCCGGCACGACACCGTGACCGGGATCCCCTCGCCGGCGAGATCGCCGACCAGGGGATACATCATTTTGGGTTCACGTCCCGTCCCAGATACACCGCCGCCCGACGCAGGACCTCGTTCTCCTGCTCCAGCAGCCGGATCCTCTTCTTCGCCTCGCGCAACTCGGCCGACTCCGCCTGGGTCACGCCCGGACGGCGGCCCTCCTCGACGTCGTCGAGCTTGAGCCAGCGCTGCAGACACGACTCCGAGATCCCGAAGTCACGAGCGACCTGAGCGATCGGAGCATCGGACTGCCGGGCAACCGCGACCACGTCACGGCGGAACTCCAACGGAAACGCTTTCGGCATGACAGGCATCCTTCCAGCGAGGACAAATCCTCACAGGTCAGGAGGCAATCAAACTCGGGGCAGTCCCTTGCTCCCTTCGGCCTCAGTGAAGACGTCATCGAGGTACTCCGGCGGAAACCAGTCGCGGCTCATTTCTCCAGCCTACGGCTGTCCCGGGTGCGTATAGGAGGTCTTGGACGTGGTGAAGAACTCAACGGCTGCCGTGCCCTGCTCGCGTGGCCCATGGCTGCTCTCACCGCGTCCGCCGAAGGGCACATGGAAGTCCACTCCTGCCGTTGGCAGATTCACCATCACCATGCCGGCCTTGGAGTGGCGGCGGAAGTGCGCGGCCTCAGCCAGGTCAGTGGTGCAGATCCCAGCCGAGAGATTCATGGTGCTGGCATTCGCCGCGGCCAGTGCCTCGTCGTAGGAGTCCACCCGAACCACTGACATCACCGGTCCGAACACCTCCTCGACGTTGATCCGGTCGGTGATCGCCGTGCCGATGGCCAGGGCCGGCGCCAGGAAGTGTCCGGCTGCAGCCGACTCCACGCGGTGACCGCCTACGACCTGCGCCCCCTGCTCGCGAGCAACAGCCAAGTAGTCCTCATCCTGAGCCAACTGCGATGGATCGACCACCGGCCCCATGTCGACACCCGCGCTGCGCGCATCGCCGACCGTCCAGGCCGACATGCGCGCCTGCATCGCCTCAATGAATGCATCGTGGATACCCGCGGTGGCCACCAGTATCGAGGAGGCCGTGCAGCGTTGACCAGTGGAGCCGAAGCCACCCTGCATGGCGCACTCGACGGCCACACTGAGGTCGGCGTCATCGGTGACGACGAGGGGGTTCTTGCCGCCGAGCTCCAACTGCACCTTGGCCCCGGAATCAACGGTCGCCTGCAGGATGCCACGACCGGTGGAGACCGACCCGGTGAACGTGATGGCGTCGACTCCCGTGGTCAGCACCGGACCGACAACCGAACCGCGGCCCAGCACGAGGTTCAGCGCGCCCGGAGGCAAGCCAGCGCGATTGAGGATGTCGACGAGCTCCCATGCGCTTGCGGGCACGAGTTCTGCCGGCTTGAACACGACGGTGTTGCCGAAGGCCAGAGCCGGGGCAATCTTCCACGCAGGAATGGCAATCGGAAAGTTCCATGGGGTGATGACGCTGACGACGCCGACAGGCTCCCGCGTGACCGTGATCTCGATGCCAGGTCGAACCGAGTCCAGTGCCAGGCCATGCGGTTGCAGGACTGCGCCCGCGAAGTACTTGAGAATCTGGCCGGCCCGGATCACCTCTCCCCGGGCCTCGGGAAGGGTCTTGCCCTCCTCTCGGGCCAGGAGATCGCCGAGCTCGTCGGCCCGTGCCATCACCTCACTGCCGGCGCGATCGAGGACGACAGAGCGCTCCCACGGAGTGGTCTGAGACCAGACGGGCAGTGCCTCACGCGCCGCATCGATCGCCCACTGAGCCATCGCGGCATCAGCCGCGCTCGTCTCGGCCAGCACATCCGACACATCCGATGGGTTGATGTTCGGCCTCTCCTCAACCCCCGGTACTGCCCGTCCGGCAATCACCGAGGTGAGCAGGCGAGCACTCATCGGTAGGCCGCCAGACCCGTCAGCGCCTCACCGACCACGAGGGTGTGCATCTCGTTGGTTCCTTCATAGGTGAAGACGGACTCCAGATTGTTCATGTGACGAATGATGGGGTATTCCAGGGTGATGCCGTTTCCACCCAGGATGTTTCGGCACTCGCGTGCGATCGCAAGGGACTCACGGGCGTTGTTCAGCTTGCCCACGCTTACCTGCTCCGGTCGGATCAGCCCCTCATCCTTGAGGCGGCCAAGATGCAGGGCGAGCAGCATCCCCTTGCCCCACTCCAGCGCCATGTCCGCGATCTTCTTCTGCGTGAGCTGGTATCCCGCGATGGGCTTGTCGAACTGGATGCGATCCACCGAGTAGTCGATGGCCGTCTGGAGACTGTCGCGCGCAGCCCCCAGCGTGCCGAAGACGATCCCGTAGCGAGCCTCGTTCAGGCACGACAGCGGACCGCGCAGACTGGCAACCTCCGGCAGCACGGCATCGGCAGGCAGGCGCACGCCCTCGAGGACCAGCTCACTGGTCACCGAGGCGCGCAGAGACATCTTCTTGTGGATCAGGTTCGCCGTGAATCCGGGAGTGTCCGTCGGCACGACGAATCCGCGGATGCCCTCGTCCGTGCGTGCCCACACCACGGCAACATCGGCCACGTTGCCATTCGTGATCCACATCTTCGAGCCGTCAAGTATCCAGTCACTGCCGTCTCGACGGGCGCTGGTGCGCATGCCCGAGGGGTTCGAGCCGAAGTCCGCCTCGGTGAGCCCAAAGCAGCCGATGGCGTCTCCAGCCGCCATGCGGGGCAGCCATTCCTGCTTCTGCCCCTCCGAGCCGAACTCGTGAATGGCGAACATAGCGAGGGATCCTTGAACGCTCACCAGCGATCGGATGCCCGAGTCGCCAGCCTCCAGTTCCAGACAGGCCAGCCCATAGGCGACTGCCGACGTCCCCTGGCACCCGTATCCCTCCAGATGCATGCCCAGGACACCCAGCGAGCCGAGCTCGCGAGCCAGCTCGCGCGCCGGGATCTCTCCGACCTCGAACCAATCGGCGATCTCGGGGCGGATGCGAGTGTCGACGTAGTCCCGAACGACGTCTCGAATCGCTCGCTCCTCCTCATTCAAGAGGTGATCGATCGAGAAGAGCTCGGCGAGCGTCTGCTGGTTCATGGGTTCTCCTGTAGTGAGGATCGGGCGGGAGTGCGGAAGGTGCTGTCGTTCTCTGTCACACGGTTCTGGTGGCGCATGAGCATGTCTTCAACGGCAGCCACTGAATGCGCGCGATGGGCGTCGTGCAGCTGCACCACGGCATCGGAGTCGCGGGCTCGGAGGGCCACCATCATCTGTGCGTGCTCGGCCGAGACGCGCTCGCGATTGGTGGAGCGCTGGTAGTAGAGAGCCCGAAAGGCATCTGTGGCGTCCCACAACTGCCGCAGGAGCCGGGAGAGCCGAGGCATGCCCGCCGCGTCGTAGATGGCGAAGTGAAAGCGGCGATTCGCGGCGGCCATCAGCACGACATCCTCGGCGAGCGCTGCGTCGTCGATCTCATCGCAGAGGGCGGCGATGTCCTCGATGTCCGCATCGTCCAGTGTGGGAATCGCCCGCCTCAGGGCGGCATCCTCCAGCAGCGAACGCAGGTAGTAGACCTCCCTGAGGTCATCGACACTCAACTCGGCGACGAAGTATCCGCGATTGGGATGGTTGATCACCTGGCCTTCGGACTCGAGCATCTTCAGCGCCTCCCGCAGGGGCACCCTCGACACGCCGTAGCGCTCCGCCAAGGTCTCCTGGACCAGCTGGTCACCTGGACCGAGAACGCCCGACACGATGTCCTCGCGAAGTGCTGACAGCACAACGCTCTGGGCCGTGGCCTTGCGATTCATCGACTCTCCTCCCCCACTCTCGAGTCACGCTCGGCGATGAGGGCCAGGACCTCATCGCGATCCTCATCCACCTCCGGAGGCGCGCTGCGGTAGATCGCCGGGGTAGCCGAGTAGTTCACGGGGTTGGCAACGTGACGCTGGGCGGACTCGCGGCGAGGATCCTCGATGGTCACGACCGGTGACAGCCCCAACGACTCCGAGAGCTCAAGCCCGGTGGCAATGTCATTGATCGGACCGCAGGGCACTCCGGCCTCGGTGATGATCCGCTGCCATTCGTCGGCGGTGCGCTCCGCGAGCAGGTCGTTCAGCACGCGCACCAGCTCCGATCGATGGGTGACACGATCGGCGTTCGCCGCGAAGGCGGGATCGACTGCCATCTCCGGGCGGCCTAGGGCTGCCATCAGCCGCGCGAACTGCGCATCGTTGCCGACGGCCAGAATGAGGGGCCGGTCCGAGGCTGAGAAGACCTCATACGGCGAGATGGACGGATGGGCATTGCCCATGAATCCAGGAATCACGCCTGCACCGAGGACGGAGGACATCTGGTTGACCAGAGATGACTGCAGGCTCTGGATGAGGGACACCTCAAGGGACTGCCCGACACCCGTGACGTCCCGGTGCCGAAGGGCAGCGAGGATTCCGACCGTCGCGTGGAGTCCCGTGAGGACGTCCACGAGCGCCACTCCGACCTTGGTCGGCTGATCCGTTCCTGTGATGCTCATCAGCCCGCCCATGGCCTGCACGAGCAGGTCGTATCCGGGAAGGTCACGCCCTGCTCCGGAGCCGAAGCCGCTGATGGAGCAGTAGACGACTCCCGGATTCACTGCCGCGACAGCCGGATAGTCCAGTCCGAATCGGGCCAGTGCACCCGGCCGGTAGTTCTCGATCAGGACGTCGCTGGCCTTCGCCAGGCGCTGCGCGACCTCCAGATCGTCCGCGTCCGTCAGGTCGAGTGCGATGGACAACTTGCTTCGGTTCACGGACTGGAAGTACGTCGCCTGACCATCGGCGGCGAAGGGCGGGCCCCACCCACGGGTGTCGTCCCCGCTGCCAGGGCGCTCGACCTTGATCACGGTGGCACCCAGATCGGCCATGAGCATCGTGGCGTAGGGACCTGCGAGCACACGCGAGAAGTCCGCGATGATCACACCGTCAAGAGCCGAAGACACCGCCAGATTGTATCCAATAATTACGAAAATGTATACAATCGCGCGAGGTCAGTGCCGATCACTCCTGAAGTAGCGGTGCGATCGCCTCGAGAACCGCGGGATCGTCGATCGTGCTGGGGGCCGGTTCGGGCCGGCCATCAGCGATCCCTCTCATCGTCCGGCGGAGGATCTTCCCCGATCGGGTCTTGGGCAGGCCCGGGACGACCACCACTCTCTTGAGCGCCGCCACTGGTCCGACCTGATCCCGTACGGCCTCGACCACCTCCTGCTGGAGGATCTCCGGATCGATGTGGCTTCCCGCCTTGAGAACGACGAAGGCGCGCGGGACCTGTCCCTTGAGATCGTCGCGAACTCCGATCACTGCGCACTCGGCAACGTCGGGATGGGCTGCCACGACCGCTTCCATGGATCCGGTCGACAGGCGGTGACCTGCGACATTGATGACGTCGTCCGTCCGCCCCATGACGTACAGGTAGCCGTCCGGGTCGAGGAACCCCCCGTCCCCCGTGGAGAAGCACCCCGGCACCGCAGAGAGGTAGGAGTCGACGAAGCGCTGATCATCGCCCCACAGCGTCGGCAGGCAACCCGGGGGAAGCGGCAGCCCGATCACAATGGCCCCCTGCTCACCGGCTTCAACGGGCTCCCCCGTCGGGTCAACCACGCGCACATCGAAGCCCGGCACCGGCACCGAAGGAGAGCCGGCCTTGATCGGGAGGGGCTCAAGGCCGCGCGGATTCGCAGCGATCGGCCAGCCCGTCTCCGTCTGCCACCAGTTGTCAATGATCGGAACCCCCAGCTTGGCGCCGGCCCACTCATAGGTGTCCGGATCGAGTCGCTCGCCCGCGAGGAAGAGCGAACGCAGACTGGAGGTGTCGTGGTCGGCAAGCAGCAGGCCGTCCGGGTCCTCGCGCTTGATGGCCCGGATAGCGGTCGGTGCGGTGAACAGCCCCGCCACGCCGTGCTCGGCCACAACCCGCCAGAAGGCACCTGCGTCCGGAGTGCCCACCGGCTTGCCCTCGAACAGCACGCTCGTGGCCCCGCAGATCAGTGGGGCGTAGACGATGTATGAGTGGCCGACCACCCAACCCACATCCGACGCCGCCCACCACACATCTTCAGCCGTCATCCCGAAGATGTTCTCGAAGGACCATGCCATGGCAACCGCATGCCCACCGTTGTCCCGCACCACACCCTTCGGCCTTCCCGTGGTTCCTGATGTGTACAGGATGTAGAGGGGGTCCAGGGCCGACACCTCTACCGCAGCGTGCGGCTGCGCGTCGGCGAGCAGTTCATGCCAGTCTCGATCCCGGGCACCCATCGACGCCAGGGCCTGTGGCCGCTGCAGGATGATGCACACATCGGGAGCATGCTCTGCCCGCTCGAGCGCTGCATCGACCATCGGCTTGTACTCGACTACCTTGGCGCCCTCAATTCCGCAGCTGCTGGCCACCATCACCTTCGGCCGGGCGTCATCAATGCGTACCGCCAACTCCCCTGGCGCAAAACCACCGAACACGACGGAGTGCACCGCACCGAGCCGAGCGCATGCCAGCATGGCGATCACTGCCTCAGGCACCATGGGCATGTAGATCAGCACCCGATCTCCGCGCACCACGCCCTGACCCGCCAGCACTCCAGCAAATCGTGACACCGAATCAAGCAGCTCGGCGTACGTGATTCGACGCACCGTCCCGGTCACTGCGCTGTCATGGATGAGGGCGACCCTTCCCCCCTGCCCGGCCGCAACGTGACGATCAAGCGCATTGACGCACGTGTTGAGTGTCCCGTCGGGGAACCAGCGATAAAGGGGGGCGCCTGAGTCGTCGAGCCCCTGCGTCGGTCGGTCCACCCACTCGATGCGCTGAGCCTGCTCCAGCCAGAACCCCGAGGGATCCTGCGCGGCACGCTCCCGCTCGCGCCGATAGCTCTGCATTTCGGCCTCCCGTCAACTCGCGGTGGAGTCCTCCGTCGTGACTCCCCGATGCGCCAGCCCCTTGCGAGCGGCAGTGCTGACCACCCGGATGAGCACGGCGATGAACACCAAGTCCAGGGCCATCTGCACCATGGTCACGGCCCGCGCGACGGTAGTAACGGGCGTGATGTCACCGAATCCCACCGTCGCCAGCACGGTGAGCGCGAAGTAGTACGACGTGAATGCGTTCAGGGGCTCCGTGAATGCCTTCGCGTCGAAAAGTGAGATGGCCACGTAGATCATCGCGAAGACCGCCAGAAACAGGGCAGCCAACAGCACCAGGGCTTCGGCGGCCATCAGGGTCGGGAAGCGCGAGTGCGTGATCAGCTTGAGCTGCCGTCGGGAGATCAGCAGATAGACGACGGCTCCCAGCAGGGCAACACCGATCGGCGCCACCATGCGGCCATCAGGGGTATCGGGAACAAGCGTCAGCGCAAAGGCAATCAGGACGAACCCCAGGATTAGGCGGACGACGGTGCCCGCAACAGCAATGATCAGCTCCCGACGAGTGGGCTTGACCGCCGCTGGCACGTCGACGATACCGGGAAGAGACATGGCAGGAGTCTGCCACGACCGAGGTCGGCAGGGTCGGAATCGGTCACCCCGACCCTAGGGATTCGCTGCCGCCAGCTGCCCGCATGCGCCGTCGATCTCGCGGCCTCGGGTGTCTCGAACGGTGACGGCCACGCCCTTGCCCTTCAGCGCCCTCACGAAGGCACGCTCATCCTCCAGGCGCGATGCCGTCCACTTCGACCCAGGTGTCGGGTTGAGGGGGATCAGGTTCACGTGGACCAGATGGCCCGCGAGCAGATCTCCGAGAAGCTCTGCCCGCCACCGCTGGTCATTGACATCCTTGATCAGCGCGTACTCGATGCTCACTCGACGGTGGGTGCTTCTCGCGTATTCCCATGCCGCATCGAGGACCTCGCGCACCTTCCAGCGCGTGTTGACAGGCACGAGGGTGTCGCGCAGTGCATCGTCCGGCGCGTGCAGCGAGACGGCCAGTGTCACCGGCAGGCCCTCCTGGGCGAGTTCGCGGATGCGAGGCACCAGCCCCACCGTGGACACCGTGATGCCGCGAGCGCTGATTCCCAGCCCCGCAGGTGAGGGTTCCACGAGCCGTCGCACGGCTGCCACGACCGCGCGGTAGTTCGCCAGGGGCTCGCCCATGCCCATGAACACGACATTCGTCACCCGGCCAGGGCCACCGTCCACCTCACCACGCTGAAGTGCGCGCGCGCCCGCGATGACCTGCTCGACGATCTCCGCCGTCGAGAGATTTCGGGTGAGTCCCGCCTGCCCCGTGGCACAGAACGGACAGTTCATGCCACACCCCGCCTGCGAGGAGATGCACATCGTGACCCGCTCGGGGTAGCGCATGAGCACGCTCTCCACCAGTGCGCCGTCATGGAGTCGCCAGAGGGACTTGACGGTGGTTCCCTCATCGCAGGCGATGGTGCGCACGGGAGTCAGGAGCGTGGGCAGCAGGGCCGCGCGGATGGTCTCGCGTGCACCCTCGGGCAGATCCGACCATTCCTGCGGGTCGTCACTGAGCCGGCTCAGCCAGTGTCTGGACACCTGATCGGCACGAAAGCCGGGAAGGCCCAGATCGGTCACGGCCTTCTTGCGCTCCGCTGGATCGAGGTCCATGAGGTGGACAGGCGGCTTGCCCCTGCGAGGGGACTCGAAGATCAGTTCACCGGGCTTGGGCATGGTCGTCAGAAGGCCGTTCCGCTGCCGAGGAAGAGCGTGAAGAGCGCCCATGACGTGAAGGCGTTCGGAATCAGGGAGTCGAAGCGATCCATCATGCCGCCATGCCCCGGGAGGAACGAGCCCATGTCCTTTACTCCCAGATCCCTCTTGATCGCGCTCTCGGCGAAGTCGCCGGCTGTCGCTGTGACCGTCATGACCAGGCCGGCGATCACACCCTGCCACCACGGTGCGTCGAAGAGGAACACAAAGCACAGCGCCCCCACGATCCCCTGCAGGATCACCGATCCGGCGAATCCCTCCCACGACTTCTTGGGGCTGATCTCAGGAGCGATGGGATGGCGGCCGAAGAGCACACCGGCCACGTAGCCGCCGATGTCATTGCTGATCGTCAGCAGAATGAACGCGACGACTCGGACGGCTCCGTTGTCGGCCGCCAGCGTCAGGCTCAGGAATCCCGCCATGAACGGCAGGTACGCGATCGTGAAGACACTCGCGGTGACATCTCGGACGTAGCTCTCGTAGCCGCGCCGCAGGCGCCAGATGAGCGCCCCGAGGATGGCGATGCCCGTGGCCGCGAGGAGCGCCACCGGACCCCACACGTAGGCCACCGCAGGGACGATCAGAGTCGCGCCATAGGCAGGAGTCCGAGCAACCCGTACGCCGATTCCCGCGAACGCTGCCACCACCTCGCGCACCGCCACGAGCATCGTGGCGATCACCACGACGACGAAGAGCCAGGGAAGAGTCACGAGGCTGACGATCACCACGATGCCCAGCACGACTCCAGACGCGACCGCCGCGGGCAGGTTGCGGCCAGCCTTGGAGCCGGTGTCGGGCGGTGAGTCACCCATCAGGTGACCTCAGATCTCGAGAAGTTCGGCTTCTTTGTGCTTGAGGATCTCGTCGATGTGCTCGACGTGCTTGTGCGTCACGTCGTCAAGGTGCTTCTCCCCGCGGCGGACGTCGTCCTCACCGGCCTCGCCGTCCTTCTGCATCTTGTCGAGCGCATCCTTGGCGTGGCGACGGATGTTGCGCACGGAGACTCGAGCTTCCTCCGCCTTGTGCTTGGCGACCTTGATGTACTCCTTGCGCCGCTCCTCGGTGAGCTGGGGCAGGTTGATCCTGATGATGTCGCCATCGTTGTTCGGGTTGACTCCAAGATCGCTCTCCCGGAGCGCCTTCTCGATGGCCACCATCGATCCCTTGTCGTACGGCGAGATGATGATCGAACGGGCCTCAGGGATGGTGATGGACGCGAGCTGGTTCACAGGAGTCATGGCTCCGTAGTAGTCGACCATGACCTTGTTGAACATCGCTGACGTGGCGCGACCGGTTCGGATGGTGCCGAAGTCGTCACGTGCCACCGAGATGGCCTTGTCCATCTTCTCCTCGGCATCGAGAAGGATGATGTCGATCTGCTCGCTCACCTGGGCTCCTGCTTCCTATCCGTTGTCGGTCGAGACTAGCGTTCCGATGGTCTCTCCCCTGACCGCACGGGCAATGTTGCCCTCAACCAGAAGATTGAAGACCACGATCGGCAGGTCATTGTCCTGGCACAGGCTGATCGCCGTTGCGTCCGCCACCTTGAGGTTTCGAGCAAGCACCTCAGCCGGGGTCAAGTGGTCGAACCGCACGGCATCAGGGTTGGTGCGCGGATCGGAGTCGTACACGCCATCGACGCCCTTGGCCATCAGGACCACTTCCGCCCCGATCTCAAGCGCTCGCTGCGCTGCCGTGGTGTCGGTCGAGAAGTAGGGAAGACCCATGCCCGCGCCGAAGATCACCACGCGGCCCTTCTCGAGGTGCCGCACCGCTCGGCGAGGGACATACGGCTCGGCGACCTGACCCATCGTGATGGCCGTCTGCACACGGGTCTCGACGCCGGCCTTCTCGCAGAAATCCTGCAGTGCCAGACAGTTCATGACGGTACCGAGCATGCCGATGTAGTCCGCCCGAGCACGGTCCATCCCCCGCTCGGACAGCATCGCGCCGCGGAAGTAGTTGCCGCCGCCGATCACCACCGCCACCTGCGTGCCCGTGCGCACGACGTCAGCGATCTGTGCCGAGATGGATGCCACGACGTCCGGGTCGACTCCCAGACCCTGGCCTCCGGCGAACGCCTCCCCAGAGAGCTTGAGGAGAACACGGTCCCAGCCGCCTTCCGGCGCCTGGGGCCACGTCTCGATCGTGCCCTCCAACGATGGCTGAACCGCACCGGATCGATCCGTCATGGGGTGACCTCCATCCGATGCACTGTCGAACCCAGTATTGCTGATCAGGCCTGACCGGGCTCGAATCGGGCGAAGCCGGTCACGGTCGTTCCCGCGTCCTGAAGAACCTGGGCGACCGTCTTCTTGTTGTCCACCACGCTGGGCTGCTCCAGCAGAACGTTGTCCTTGAAGAAGGCGTTGACCCGGCCCTCGATGATCTTGGGCATTGCCGCCTCAGGCTTGCCCTCCTCCTTGGCCGTCTCCTCTGCGATGTGGCGCTCATTGGCCACCACGTCGGCCGGCACCTCATCGCGAGTCAGGTACTGCGGACGCATCGCAGCGATCTGCATGGCTGCGCCCTTTGCCGCCTCCTCGCTGCCGGAATAGGCGACCATGACACCAACCTGCGGGGGAAGGTCAGACGCGCGGTGGTGCAGGTAGGAGGCAACCGTGCCCTCGAAGACGGCGACGCGACCGAGTTCGATCTTCTCGCCGATGACACCAGCCATCTCCGTGGTGGCGGCCTCGACGGTGCGACCGTCCGGCAGAGTCGCGGCCAGCACGGCATCGCGACCACCCAGTGAGCCGGCGTTTGCAGCGGCAGCGATCTGTGATGCCAGCGCAAGGAAGTCCGCATTCTTCGCAACGAAGTCGGTCTCGCAGAGAACCTCGACGAGGGCAGTTCCCTCGGCTGCGACCAGACCATTCGAGGTCTCGCGCTCGGCTCCACGCTTCGCGGCCTTCGCCGCTCCCGAGATGCGCAGCGCCTCGACAGCCTTGTCGAAGTCGCCGCCGGTCTCCTCGAGCGCCTTCTTGCACTCCATCATCCCCGCGGCGGTGAGCTCACGAAGCTTCTTGACGTCTGCGGCGGTAATCGTCGCCATGGTGGTGTTGTCCTCCAGGTTGTGGGTGAATGCACGCCGTTCGGTGATCCGGCGCGCGGGTCGCGCACGCCGGATCAGCGACACGGCTATTCGGCGGTCGGCTCCGCCGACTCGGCGACTGTCTCGACGACGGTCTCGACGGCACCGTCGGTCGCGGCGACCTCTGCCACGACGGCCTCGACTGCAACAGCCTCGGCGGGCACCTCGGAACCGGCCAGGAGCTCCCGCTCCCACTCGGCCAGCGGCTCCGCCTCAGTGGGCTCGGCGCCACCAGCACGCGCGATCAGGCCCTCCGCGACAGCATCGGCGATCACCCGGGTCAGCAGGGCCACCGAGCGGATGGCGTCATCGTTGCCGGGGATGGGGAAGTCGACCTCGTCCGGATCGCAGTTGGTGTCGAGGATCGCGATCACCGGGATATGAAGCTTGCGAGCCTCGCCCACGGCGATGTGCTCCTTCTTGGTGTCGATGATCCAGACGGCGCTGGGGATCTTCGACATCTCGCGGATGCCACCGAGGGTCCGAGCAAGCTTGTCGCGCTCGCGACGCAGAACGAGCAGCTCCTTCTTGGTCATCCCCGAGCCGGTCACGTCGTCGAAATCGATCTCCTCAAGCTCCTTGAGGCGCTGCAGACGCTTGTGGACCGTCTGGAAGTTCGTGAGCATGCCGCCGAGCCAACGCTGGTTGACATACGGCATTCCCACACGGGTGGCCTGCTCCGCAATGGCCTCCTGGCCCTGCTTCTTGGTTCCGACGAACATCACCGAGCCGCCGTGAGCGACCGTCTCCTTGACGTACTCGTAGGCGCGATCGATGTAGGACAGCGACTGCTGAAGGTCGATGATGTAGATGCCATTGCGCTCGGTGAAGATGAATCTCTTCATCTTCGGGTTCCAGCGACGGGTCTGATGCCCGAAGTGGACTCCGCTCTCGAGCAGCTGGCGCATGGTCACAACGGCCATGAGTGCACGCTCCTTGCGGCCGTCTGACGACGACCTTCTGTCATGGCCGCCCTGGGACGGCCGTGTCGGTTGCGGCTCGACCGGTTGGTCGTGCCCCTCGTGACCCCGGCACCGAGAACCACCATGGTGGGACCGACCGGCGACCGTCCTCACCTGAGCAAGGCATGGGCCACATGAATTCCCGCCCAGGATGACCCAAGCAGGTGCCCTCATCCTAGGGCCTGGCCGGGTGTGCTCCGTCCACAGGGGCGCCCTCACGGGTCAGGCGTCCACATCCCGGCGGTCGCGATGGCCGGCCGATTCACGGCCAGTGAGCCTGATCACATGGTCATGTCCCACGCTCTGCTGCTCATCTCTCTCACTCTCGCCCTGCCCGCGGTATCGGACTCTGCTCCCGTCCCCGTCCCCGTCCCCGTCCTCGGACCCGGCCCCGTGGACCCGAACGCCGTCCTGTCCCCCTTTCAGGCGCCCTCGTCTCCATGGGGGCCAGGGCACAGAGGGCTGGACCTCGCAGCGCGACGAGGGCAGCAGGTACTCTCCTGGACCTCGGGCACCGTTGCCTTCGCCGGCCGCGTCGCCGGCAAGCCGGTGGTCGTGGTCTCGCTCACCGGTCAGCGTCGGGTGACCTACGAACCGGTGATCGCGAGCATGAAACCTGGCCAGTCGGTGCAACCGGGCGATGTGCTCGGCCATGTGGCCGCGTCCGGGGGTCACTGCGGGGGTGACACCACGGGCCGGGCCACGCGCTGCATCCATGTGGGCCTTCGGACGAGGGACGGATACCGAGATCCGCTGGTGCTGCTGAGAGGACCCGCTGTCCTCAAGCCCCTTCCACGTCTCGACGTACGCCTACGCCCATGCCCACCCTCGGGTCAGTCTGCGCCTGCCTCCGAGTCAGCGACCGCTCGTGGGTGCGCCTGAACGTAGGTGGCCCGCAGGCGCTCAACGGACACGTGCGTATATCGCTGAGTAGTGGAGAGCGTCGCGTGCCCGAGCAGCTCCTGCACCGACCGCAGGTCAGCGCCGCCCTCGAGCACATGGGTTGCATGCAAGCGTA
>FLOH01001475.1_pt1 | contig 36757 bp, 32 predicted proteins | sample 756751 | NCBI WGS metagenome assembly FLOH01 (sample SAMEA4026879, study PRJEB14308) | marine metagenome | biome: coastal water; material: water | depth 74 m
CCCGGCTCCAGCTCAGCGCACCACCACTGACCGCACTGCCGCCGGACCAGCTGTGTTGCAGCGCCTGCAGGTGCTGAGCCGCAGACGCTTCGTCATGCACGAGTAACGCGGAGTCCGGAGCCTCGGCGATGGTGGCAAAAATAGAATCCAGTGCATCACAGAGTGCACCGGCACCTTCACTTTTCAGCTGAGCTACACGGGCCTTGAGACGGGCCGCCTGCGGCAGACCACCCAGCTCATTCTGCAATGCAGCAGACTGATTCAACGGCGCTGCAGCCAGCGACATGGCCAGAGAATGACCACCACCGGTAATGCCCTGTTCTTTCCTGGCCTTTGCCTGCCCAAGCAAGTCACTTATTCTTTTTTCTTCTTTAAAATCAGCAGATTGCCATGTTTCTTTAATGATATCTGAGAACTCTTGAGACTGACCAGCGAGGGCTTTACCCGTCATCACCAGATAGCCGCTCATGTTGTTGCAGTCTTCAACAGTGCCTTTGATCGACACATAGCTGCTGAGCGAGCCCAGCACTGCGGTCTGGCGCTGTTGCTGGGTCATGTAGTCATGCCCGGCGGCACCGACTTCGGTCCAGCACTGGGTAAAGAACGGCAGCCAGGTCAGTTGTTCTGCGGTCATCTGCGGCAGATCCAGCAACAGCTGCTGATACACAATGCCATTGGTTCCGGTCACGTATTCCGTAGAGGCCAGCCCCTGCGCATGCTGTGCCGTCGGTGCGACGTAGCTCATTTCCGGTGTCACATCGGCAAGCGTGACCTGAGGCAGCAGATCCGGATCGTCCTGCAAAGCCTGACGTTCTTCCAGCGCGACAGCCTGCGCTTTAACGGCAGCAACATCCTCTGCGGTCATGGCTGCGCGCATGTCCGCCAGTACCTGCTGTTCATGCGCAGCTTTCTCGGCGTTCAGCTCAGCATCCGGCTTCAGGGTATAGCGTACGCGGTGCATGTTGCTCAACAGCAGGCGTTGTACCGCCTCCTGCATAAAACCGGGCTTACTGGCTTTTTCGCGCAGACGCGCCAATGCCGGGTCCAGATTCAGCAGGGCCACCGGGTCACCGTGGTGTGTTGCCGCAGGCAGCGCATTCATGATCAGCTGCAGGCCATAAGGGTAATGATCTCCACCGATTTCGCGCTGATGCAGTTCCAGCTGATGCAGGGAAGCCTCGACCATAGACTGTGGAACGCCCTCTTCCGCGACCTTCTGCAAGGTCGTCAGAATCAGCTGTTCAACGGCTGCAGCGTGTTCAGGCTCACTGCCCTCAACACCGCACATAAAGCTCATCTCGCGATTGGAGTCTTCCAGACCACACAGCGGAGACGGCGTTGAGCCCAGCTCCGTGGACTCCAGCGCGTGACGCAGCGGCGAGGCACTGTTGTCCAGCAGCACATCGCTGACCAGATGTGCCTCCAGTTGCGCGTCCAGATCCACAGAATCGCCCAGCAACCACCCGACCACATGGTGGGTTTTGCCGGAGAGATCGTCACCATCGACGCCATAACTGGCCTCGCACACCTGGGGCTCACTGAAGCGCTGTTCCGGATCGACACGCCATTCTTTGTCCTGTTTTTCAAAACGGTCCAGCGCCTGAACATCTATCCGGTGCTGCAGATCGGCCACATCCAGATCACCAAAGGTCATGAAGATGGCATTACTCGGGTGGTAATGGGTTTTGTAGAAGGACTTCAGCTGTTCATACGTCAGATCAACGATGGCCTCAGGCTCACCGCCGCTGTTGTAGTGGTAAGTGGTGGTCGGAAACAGTGCACCACTGATGCCCTGCCACAGCTGAGACACCGGCGACGACATGGCGCCTTTCATTTCGTTAAACACCACGCCCTTGAATTCCAGAGGGGAATCCGGATCTTCCGGGTCTTTCAGCTCAACACGATGACCTTCCTGGGCGAAATCCAGCTCATGCAGACGGGCAAAGAAAACGGCATCCAGATACACGTCCAGCAGATTGTCGAAATCTTTATCGTTCTGTGACGCGAACGGATACGCCGTCCAGTCGCTGCTGGTCATGGCGTTCATAAAGGTATTGAGAGAGCGCCGTGTCATCATGAAGAAGGGGTCACGCACCGGGTATTTCTCACTGCCGCACAAGGCCGTGTGCTCAAGGATGTGAGCAACACCAGTGGAATCGTGCGGCATGGTGCGCACTGCCACCAGAAAGACCTTTTCATCGTGTTCGCTGGCGATGTGGTAATGCACGGCACCGGTCTTCTGGTGCTGAAAATGATGAATCACAATGTTCAGTGATTCGACCGGTGTGGAGCTGATCAGATTAAAGGCGCTGTCGCAGGTAACTGACGTATTCTGGGATTCAGACATGAAGTACGGTTTACTCAGGTGGTATAGTTTTTCGGAATATTTTTCATCTTACACCCAGAGGCCCCCATGAACAGCCCCGCCAGTGATTATCAGCATGAATTCCCGGTGAATGAACAGTGTGTTTACCTGAACCACGCAGCGGTTGCGCCCTGGCCGCTGAGTGCCAGTAAAGCGGTGGCTGAGTTCGCTATGGAGAATGCTCATCGCGGCGCCTCCGACTACCCACGCTGGCTGACCGTCGAGAACCGCCTGCGGGAAAATCTGGCAACACTGACGGGTGCCGACAGCGCCGAAATTGCTCTGGTAAAAAACACCTCTGAGGCTCTGTCATTTGTGGCCTATGGCATTGACTGGCAGCCGGGAGATACCGTGCTGATCAGCGATGAAGAGTTCCCCTCCAACCGTATTGTGTGGGAATCCCTGCAGAATCAGGGGGTCATCGTGCGCGAAGTCAGCCTGAGCGGTGACGATCCGGATGCAGCCCTGATCGCAGCCATCCGCGAAGGTGCCCGTCTGGTTTCCATCTCAGCTGTTCAGTATGCCTCCGGCACGCGTATGAACCTCAATGCCATTGGTGCCGCCTGCCGCGCCACAGACACCCTGTTCTGTGTCGACGCCATCCAGACCGTGGGCATCAACCCCTTTGATGTACGCACCTGTGGCTGCGACTTTGCTATGGCGGATGGCCACAAGTGGTTACTGGGTGCCGAAGGACTGGGGTTTTTCTACATCCGCAAACCGCTCATCAACGCCTTAAAGCTCAATGAGTACGGCTGGCACATGGTTGAGAAGATGGGCGACTACAGCACCAAAGAATGGCAACCCGCGAGCGATGCCCGCCGTTTTGAATGTGGCAGCCCCAACATTCTGGCTGCCCATGCGCTCGAGATCAGCACCACCCTGTTGCTGAAGCTGGGTATGGAGCAGGTTGAGGATGCGGTTGCCGCCAACATCCGCTATCTGGCAACCGGTCTGACGCAACTGGGCGCTGAGATACTGACCCCGGATCACAGCCTCGGACGCAGCGGCATCATCAGCTTCCGCATACCGGGCCAGGACAGCACTGAGCTGTATCAGAAACTGATGAAAGCCGGGGTTATCTGCGCTGCCCGCGGCGGCGGTGTGCGTTTCTCGCCGCATTTCCACACGCCGGTGTCCGTGCTGGACCGGGGGCTGAATATTCTCAAAGGCCTGATCTGACTGCGGACAGATCCATCAACAAAACGACCGGCAACAGCCGGTCGTTTTATTCATCCGGGCAGACGAACATCACATCGTATGCGTGATACGGTCAGAACCAATCATACCCGTGAGATAGTTTTCAATCCGCGCGCGCGCGGTGTCATCCTCACCATTAAACTGCACACCAATGCCTGCCACCTTATTCCCCTGCGCTCCGCGCGGGGTCACCCAGACGACTTTACCGGCTACCGGGATCTTCTCAGCTTCTTCCATCAGCTTCAGCAGCATAAAGACTTCATCACCCAGACGGTATTGCTTATTGGTCGGGATAAACAGGCCTCCGTTGTTCACAAACGGCATGTAAGCCGCGTACAGCACCGCAGGGTCGCGGATGGTGAGAGAAAGAATGCCATGATTACCGGCAGTGCTCATGAAAGGCTGGCTCCGACTGGGGCTGTAAACATGCGGCGCCACTCAAGTAGCAGCACCTCAATGGTCAGCGTCTTATTATGATGGGCAGCACCGGACATGAGTTCGGCGTTCAGATGCTGCAGCTTATCCAGAAAGGTTATCAGCTTTACGGTATCAGCAGCAACGCCGTGCAGCAGGTCGGTTGCCAGGTGACCGTGACGACATAACTCCGGCGGTGCGCCGGAAGCTGCCCGCATCAGGTCGCAACTGAGGTCATACCACCAGGCCAGCACATCCGCAAACTGTTTGCTCCAGGGGTCCGCAATGACCTGCAACGGCAGGCTGCCCTGCATCCACTGCTGCAGCTGTTCCAACCAGTGGTTCTGCTGGCCGGACAGTTCAGAAGTAATCCAGTCATACGCCGTCAGTGGCTCATTGGCATTGCGCTTGAGGGCCACTTCCGCGTCTTCCGCGGCAACGCCCTTTTCAAGCAGCCAGCGCATGGAATCTTCATGGGATGGCAGCGGCAGGCTGATGGTCTGACAGCGGCTGCGGATGGTCGGCAACACAGAGCCCGGGCGTTCCGCTTCAAGCAGCAGAAAACTCTCACCCGGTGGCTCTTCCAGAGTTTTCAGTAAGGCATTGGCAGCACTCAGATTCATGACTTCCAGTGGCCGCAGGATCACCACCTGACACTGGCTGATCTGCGGTGTGCTGTAGATAAAATGGTTCAGACGGCGGATGGTGTCGATGCGGATCTGACGGCTGTCCTCTTCCGGCTGGCACAGCATAAAATCGGGATGAGTTCCGGCGGCCATCAGCTGACAGCTGTGGCACTGACCACATGGGCCGTCTGCCGGGTTTTTGCACAGCAGCCAGGTGGCGGTGAAAAGACACAGGGGATGTTTGCCGGTGCCTTCCGGGCCGCCGAACATCAGCGCATGGGGCAGGCCGGACGTCTGATGCCGCCGTACCAACGATTGCCAGATGCTCTGCTGCCAGGGATAAAGGGTCATCGGTTGATGCCACCCGCAAGGGGTACCAGTTCTTTCAACAGATCGGCCTGCACCCGGGCCAGCGGCTGTGCGGCGTCGAGTACACGGAAGCGGGAATGTTCGGCAGCCAGAGCCTGGAAACCGCTGCGCACCCGCTCAAAGAATGCCAGCTGCTCAGTTTCAAAACGGTCGGTTTCTTCTCCGGCGTCACTGCCACGCTGTGCGGCGCGTCCCATACCCACGCTCAGCGGCGCATCGAGCAGAAAGGTCAGATCAGGCTCCAGGCCCTGCTGCACCAGAGTTTTCAGTGTGTCGATCTCATCCATCGGCAGGCCACGACCAAAGCCCTGGTAGGCGATGGTGGAGTCAGTAAAACGGTCGCACAGCACCCAGGTGCCGCGGGCAAGCGCCGGCATAATCACAGATTCTATATGTTGCGCACGGGCCGCAAATACCAGCAGCAGCTCGGTACGCGGCATCATCAGCTCATCATGATGCGCCTTGAGCAGGGCATTACGGATGGTCTCAGCAATCGGGGTGCCGCCCGGCTCGCGGGTGACGATCACGTCTTTACCCTGCGCTCTCAGCCAGTCCGCAGCAAAGGTGATATTGGTGGATTTACCCACCCCTTCGCCACCTTCAAAGGTGATGAAAAAACCGGGTTGTCGGCTCATTCGGTGACCTCCGCCTGCTGATCTGTTCGGGTCTGAGTCGCTGGCGACGAGCGGTAATCGCTGCGGCGGTTAAGCTGATAGCGCTTCACCGCTTCCGAGTGCTCTGCCAGTGTTGAAGAAAAATAATGGCTGCCATCGCCTTTGGCAACGAAATACAGTTCGGTACCATCCGCCGGATGCAGAGCAGCATGAATCGCCGCCCGCCCTGCCAGCGCGATGGGGCCGGGTGGCAGGCCTTTGTGGCGGTATGTGTTGTAGAGGTTGCTGTCATCGCGCAGGTGACTGCGACGCAGATTGCCTTCGTAATCAGCACCGAGACCGTAAATGACAGTCGGATCGGTTTCCAGCCGCATACCTTTCTGCAGCCGCCGCACGAACACTCCGGCGATCACCGGGCGCTCACTGGCCACCCCAGTTTCTTTTTCAACGATGGAAGCCATGATCAGCGCCTCTTCCGCTGAGGCATACGGCAGGCCTTTATCACGCTGTTGCCATTCTTCTTCCAGCACAGACTGCAGCCGCTCATGCGCCTGAGTCAACAGCGACGACACGGTATCATTGCGGTGAAAAACGTAGGTATCCGGATAGAGCTGCCCTTCTGTCGTACCGCTGAGGCCAAGATATCCGGCAACCCGCTCGGCCGTCAGCGGCGTGATGTCCTGTACCAGCTCACGGGTCTCAGCCAGTTCTGCCAACGCCAGGGCCAGCGGCTGACCTTCGATCAGAGTGACACGGTAGGTCTTGGCCCGGGCCTCTTCAAGAAACACCAGCAACGCATGGTTGCTCAGTTGCGGAGGCACCACAAACTCACCCGGGCGTATGTTGTGGCCCAGTCCGCTGATGCGGCTGATGATTTTCAAAGACAGTGCAGAGCGCAGCCAGCCTTCGTCCTGCCAGCGGGTCGCCAGCTGGTTCAGGGTATCGCCCTGGCGGATATCAATCACCACAGGGTCAGTATTCAGATTCGGCTGATTGAGCCAGTAAAACGCACCGGCTGCAGCAGCCAGAGCCAACACAAAGAGCAGTGCCAGCAAACGCAGTATCATTCAATATCCTCAGGACCTGTTGCAGACAACAAACAGGTCGGTTAATCAACAATATTCTCAGGCAGACAGATCCGCCTCAGTCAAACAGACGACAGAAGCAGGCCTGCCAATCCGCCACTTCGGGCGACTCGGTAAGCAGACGACCCTGGTAGCAGGCCACACTGCGGATGCCGGTCAGGGTATTACTGAACGCCATCGCGCTGCAGTCATACAGGTCAGTCCGGCGGATGTCCGCCTCCCGTACCAGCCCCTGCTGCAGCAACCAGCTGCGCACCACTCCTGCCACACCGCTGAGGTGCAGTTCGGGGGTCAGCCACTCACCACCGGTTTTCACATAGACATTGCTCATGCAGCCTTCAATCACACGGTCATGGGCACCCAGCATGATGCTCTCGTCCCAACCGGGTTCAAAGGCCTGACGTGCAAGCACCTGTTCCAGCCGGTTCAGGTGTTTGATTCCGGCCAGCAGAGACTGAGCCCCGAGTCGGACCGGATTCTCACCGGCAACAATAGCCGGGCTCACGGCATTCAGGTTCTGAGCCGCAAAGAACTGACGGAAGATCAGAGGCTGAATATCGGGAGGTGCCAGATAGCCGCGTTCAGACATGCCCCGGGTGACGATGATCTTCAGCCCCGTCTGCGGTGCGTTGTCCTCGGGAATGTCGGTCAGTGCTGTATCAAACGCCTGCATGACCTGAGCGCTTGCCGCATCGGTAAATCCCAACCGCGACAAGCCCAGCAGCAGGCGTGACCTGTGCGCCTGAGCCAAGGGGAAGGCCCCGTTGACGCTGCGGCGCAGGGTTTCAAACAGGCCATCTCCGAATTGCAGGCCACGATCCGGAGTCGCAGCGGGTCCATGACAATCCCGCCATCCGCTCCCCGGCGTAAACGTCTGCAACGGCATCAGGCCTCCGGCTGACTGAAAATCAGTGCCGCATTGGTGCCGCCAAAGCCGAAGGAGTTGGACATCACATGGGTCAGTACCGCACGACGGGCCTTACCCGGAACCAGGTCCAGATCACAGCCATCATCCGGGTCTTCCAGATTGATGGTCGGCGGAATCAGGCCATGTTTAAGCGCCATGATGCTGATCAGAGCCTCCAGTGCTCCGGCAGCACCGAGCAGATGCCCTGTCATGGACTTGGTGGAAGACACCGCAAGACGGGCCGCCACATCGCCAAAGGCCGATTTGATGGCGTTGATTTCAGCGATGTCACCAAGGGAGGTCGATGTGCCATGAGCATTGATGTAGCCGATCTGAGCGGCCTCAAGCCCGGCGTTGCGCAAGGCGTTTTTCATGGCCTGTGCAGCACCCCGCCCGTCTTCCGGCGGCGAGGTCACATGATGCGCGTCATCACTCATACCAAAGCCACTGAGCTCTGCCAGAATGGTCGCCCCTCTGGCCTGCGCATGCTCCAGTGATTCAAGCACCAGAACCGCGGCGCCGTCACTGAGGACAAAGCCGTCACGGTTTCTGTCCCACGGACGACTGGCGGCTGCAGGGTCGTCATTGCGCGAGCTGAGAGCCCGGGCTGCCGCAAAACCTGCCATGCCCGTCGGACAACAGGCGGCTTCTGCACCACCGGCCAACATCACATCGGCATCACCACAGGCGATACTGCGTGCGGCAAAACCTATGTTGTGTGCGCCAGTGGTGCAGGCGGTCGCAATGGAAAAGTTCGGACCACGCAGGTTGTAGCGGATGGCGACGTTACCCGAAGCCATATTGACCACAGAACCGGGCACCAGAAAAGGAGAGACCTTTTTCGGGCCACCGCTGACCAGCTGGCGGACATTCTGTTCAATGGTCGACAGACCACCGATGCCGGAGCCGATGGCAACACCGGCCCGGTCAGGATCGAACTGCCCTTCCAGCCCGCTGTGGGTCATGGCTTCTGCCGCAGCCACCAGAGCATACTGAATAAACAGATCAATGCGCCGGGCTTCTTTACCACTGACCACAGGCTCAGGGTTAAAATCCGGCAAGGTTCCGGCAAAGCGCACAGCGAAGTCCGCTGTATCAAAATGCTCGATGATCCGGATACCACTCTGCCCGGCGCTCAGGGCGGCCCAGGTGTCGGTCAGGTTATGCCCCAGCGGGTTAACCGTGCCCAGACCAGTCACTACTACACGCTTCATGCGATTCCTCAGCCGTGAAAGACGGTGATGGCTTCAGAACAGACAAAAAAAAGCCGCGTCACAATACGCGGCTTATTGCCTTGCCAGACCTCAGAGGTTGGCAACGATATAATCAATCGCTTCCTGAACCGTGGTCAGCTTTTCAGCTTCTTCATCAGGAATTTCGGTCTCAAACTCTTCTTCCAGAGCCATAACCAGCTCGACGGTATCCAGAGAATCTGCGCCGAGATCGTCTACGAAAGATGATGAAGTTTTGACTTCTTCCTCTTTAACTCCCAGTTGTTCACAGACGATTTTCTTTACACGTTCTTCGATGTTACTCATGTGCTTTTCCTAAAATTTTAATAGTTCCCGAAAGTCCGTATGGGCATCAGCCCATATTCATACCGCCATTCACATGCAGTGTCTGGCCGGTGATGTATCTGGCATCGTCGCTGGCTAAAAATGCAACAGCCCCGGCAATGTCATCCACGTTACCGAAACGCTTTCCCGGAATGGACGCTAGAATGGCCTCTTTTTGCGCTTCAGGCAAGACATCCGTCATATCCGTTTGAATAAATCCGGGAGCGATACAGTTCACAGTAATGTTACGGCTGGCGATTTCCTGCGCCAGCGAGCGCGAGAAGCCTTCCAGCCCGGCTTTGGCCGCGGCGTAATTGGCCTGTCCGCCATTGCCGGTGGTACCGATCACCGAACTGATGTTGATAATGCTGCCCGCTTTCTTTTTTAGCATGACCTTGGTCAGCACCTTGCAGACACGGAATACACCGGTCAGGTTGGTGTTAATCACGGCCTGCCAGTCGTCTTCACTGAGACGCAGAAACAGGTTATCGCGGGTGATACCGGCATTGTTCACCACCACATGCGGCACCCCGAAATCACTGACCAGACCAGCAAGGGTAGCTTCGGTCTGTTCACTGTCGCTGATATCCAGACGCAGAGCCGCGTGCTCCGGTCCTTGCTGCTGCAGCGTTTCCGCTAACGCCGCCACACCCTGATCGCTGGTCGCCGTACCAACCACCTGATACCCTTCGCGGATCAGGCGCTGAGCGATGGCCAGACCAATCCCGCGCGAGGCACCGGTCACCAGTGCGAGTTTTTTGTCAGCGCTCTGCCCGGTCATGCCGATACTCCCTGAATCAGATCAATGGTGGCTTTCAGCCCGGCCAGATCACCGGTACTGGCAACCGGCAGTGTTTTATCAATGCGTTTGTTCAGACCGCTGACCACTTTACCCGGGCCAATCTCAACGCCCTGATCAGCCAGTGGGCGAACCGCCTCAACCGCGCCAGACCAGTCTACCGGGCTGTACAGCTGGGCTTCTAAGCGCCCGGTCACAGTTTCGAGCGTGGCCGGTGCATTACCCGCATTATGATAGACAGGAAATGCAGGAGCGCGCCATTTAACCGCCAGAAGGTCTTCCCGGAAGGATTCGGCAGCAGGCTTCATCAGACTGGAGTGGAACGGACCACTGACCGCCAGAGGCAGAGCACGTTTTGCACCCGCAGCTTTCGCCAGCTCAATCGCTTTATCGATGGCCACTTTCTCACCGGCAATCACAATCTGGCCCGGCGCATTGAAGTTGGCAGGCTCAACCACCCCGACGGGTGCCGCATCAGCACAGACCTGAGCGATCTGCTCATTATCCAGCCCCAGTACCGCCGCCATACCACCCAGGCCGCCGGGCACTGCCGCTTCCATCAGCTCGCCACGACGGCGCACCAGACGGATGGCATCGGCAAAATCGATGCTGTCAGCAGCCACCAGAGCGGAATATTCACCGAGAGAATGGCCCGCCGCCGCGGCAACCTGAAGCGCCGGGGCTTCAGCCACGAGAATACGCCACAGGGCTGTACTCGCCGCCAGCAAAGCAGGTTGGGTGTTGAAAGTCTGATTCAGATCGGCGTCAGGGCCGTTAAGGACCATCGCCCAGAGATCGAAGCCCAGCGCATCCGAGGCTTCGGCAAAGGTGTTCTGTACCTGAGGAAAGGCTGCAGCAATATCCGCCAGCATGCCTACCTGCTGCGCCCCCTGGCCGGGGAAGAAGGCAATTATATTTGTCATTTCTATGCCTGTTTCTGTGGTATTCCGGCACCGGTTTTCCCGGTACCTGTCAAACGTCGGGCGCTATTCTGACAACAAATCCGGCGTAATGCATCCATGTCTTTACATTCCACTCTGAGCATCCGGCCACTGAAGCCCCGCAGACAACGCCTGATACTCATCAACAAAGGCCTGCTGGTCGCGGCTGCGGATCTGCCCTACCAGGTATTCCAGGGCATAGCGGAAGGTACGCTCGTCGGATTTACCATGGGTTTTCGCCACATGCCCGTTCACACCAAGCAGCATGGCACCACCATGGCGTGACGGAGAGACCTTGCGGTCAAGACGGCGGATACTGGCTTTCCACAGGGGCACCATCCATTTCAGTGTTTTGGAGTTGCCCAGCTCAGACGCCATCATATGCGTCATCCAGTCAATCAGACCTTCGGTGGTTTTCAGCACGATGTTGCCGGAATAACCATCGCAGACCACAGCATCCAGATAACCATCAAACAGACGGTCACCTTCAACAAAACCGTGGTAATACGTACCCAGCTGCTGCTCCATCATCTCGCCGGCCTGGCGCACAAACTCAGGACCCTTGCCCGGCTCGCTGCCGATATTGAGCAGGCCGATCTGCGGTTCCGGGTAGCCGCTGGCGCGGTACCAGGCTATTGCCATCAGTGCCAGCTGCACCAATTGCTGGGCAGAGACCGCGATATTGGCCCCGAGATCCAGCAGCAACAGGGGCTTACCCCGCGAAGGTAACTGAGTCGCCAATGCCGGTCGCTCCATCCCCCCGGCCATGCCCAGATAATGCCGGGCCAGCAACAGCAAAGAGCCGGTATTGCCGATAGACAGCACTCCCTGTGCATCACCGGCAGCCAGACTGTTCAGGGCAGATCCCATAGTCAGGTTGTCGCATTGACGCAGGGCGTTCCGGGGATGTTCGTCCATGCGCACATGCCCTGAGCAGGTCAGGTAATCGACACGGTCGGAATAACGGGAGAGAAATTTATGCGCCTGGGGCTGAAGTTCAGCTTCCAGCGGCAGGATGATACGTATATCAGGATGAGACTTGAGGAGGTTCCGGCAAGCCCGGAAAGCAATGCGGGGACCTAAGTCCCCGCCCATAGCGTCTACCGCAATGGTCAGCATAGAGATCAGCTGTTGCCAGTCTCCACGACTTTCTTGCCACGGTAGAAACCGTCTGCAGACACGTGATGACGACGGTGAGTTTCACCGCTGGTCGCATCAGTGGTCAGCGCGATGGAGTTAGTATCCAGTGCATCATGCGAACGACGCATGCCGCGCTTGGAACGGGTCACTTTATTTTGTTGAACGGCCATGGTCGACTCCTGTTCACTGTTTCTGTTTGAGCTTGGCCAGTACGTCAAAAGGATTTTCCTTTTTAACGTCTGCCTCGGGTTCATTGTCAGACTCTGACTTATACATCCGGCACTCACCCTCCGGATGCATCGGGAATTCCGGGAGATTGAGCAGTATTTCATCCTCAACCACTTCCCAGAGATCCAGCTGACCGTTTTCATCCATCTCAACCGGTTCCAGACGTTTCGGCAGATGTTTTGCCTGTTCATCTGAGAACACCAGCCCGATGTTAAACTGACTGCTGATATCAAATCCGACCGTCCCCAGACAACGCTGGCACACCATGATCACATGAGTGCGGCAATTGCCAATGACGGTGCGGTTATTCTCTTCATCCCGTCTGAATTCAAGCTGAACCTCAACCGGCACGTCTGCGCACTCAGTCGCATCAACGATTCTGGTTAAGAGCTTTGTGTCGATATTTGCATTAAGTTGTTGATTATTCTCAACTAACTTGGTTGCATCGACGCGTCTGGGAAGCCGAGCCTCTGTCATAGTGCGCGACATCATAGGTATGTCGCCCTCTTATGTCAAAAAATATTTAAAAAACAGCAGCTTCAGCGCAGCTCCAGTGTCTGCTCGCTGAGGAAACTTGCCACACCGCGCCCGAAGCTGACGCCAAAGCCATCAAAAAACTGCTTCCATGGCTCTTCGCGATAGCTGTAATTCACCAGCTCTTCAGTACCCAGTTTCTCGCGGGCAATCTGACTGGATGTCGCCAGACCATCAATCAGCCCCAGCTCTACGGCCTGCTCACCGGTCCAGACCAGACCGCTGAACAGCTGCGGATCATCCGCCAGGCGGTCACCCCGGCCTTTCTTCACCTGATCAATAAACTGCTGATGGGTTACATCCAGAACACTTTCCCAGAATTTCACTTCTTCAGGGTCTTCCGGACTGTAAGGATCAAGGAAGCCCTTGTGCTCGCCCGATGTATAGAGGCGACGTTCGACTCCGAGCTTCTCCATGGTGTCAACAAAGCCGAATCCGGCACCAATCACACCAATGGAACCGACCAGACTGGCCTTGTCGGCATAGATCTCGTCCGCTGCCGCGGCTATGTAATAAGCACCAGAAGCACCGAGATCCATAATCACGGCGTACACCGGAAAATCTTCCCGGGTTTCTTTCAGTCGTTTGATCTCGTCATAAACGTAACCCGACTGCACCGGGCTGCCACCCGGGCTGTTGATACGAAGAATCACGCCCTGAGCGTTGTCGTCTTCAAACGCGGCACGCAGTGAACCGATCAGGTGATCCGCACTGGCCAGCTCATTGGCGGAGATCACACCATTCACTTCAATAATCGCCACGTGCTCAGAGGCACGGCCAATATCAATGCTTTCTACATTACCGGCACCGCGGATCAGGATCAGCAGAGCGAAGAGATAAACGAAGGTCAGGGATTTAAAGAATATCCCCCAACGGCGCGCGGTTTTCTGCTCGGACTGCGCTGCCATGAGCGACTTCTCGATCAGCTTCCATTCCTTGCTGTTCTCGTCCGGGCGGTGATGTTCCTGATTGTTATCCATGTGTCTCTATCCAGTTTCGGAGTTCAGTGATGCTACGACAGACGCTGACCGGACCACAAGCATTGAGGTGCTCTTCCGCATGCGCGCCATAACTGACGGCCAGAGCATCCATCCCGGCCGCATTGGCCATGTCGAGATCATAGCTGGTATCGCCGACCATCAGGGCTTCGCTGGCGGAAAAGCCTGTTTCAGCCAGAATCTCTTCCAGCATCAGCGGATGCGGCTTGGAACGAGTCTCATCGGCACAGCGGGTTATGCGGAAATGACCGGCCATATCCAGCTCACTCAGAATGCGGTCGAGGCCGCGGCGGCTTTTGCCGGTGGCCACCGCCAGATGACGCTGACGGCTCAGATCAGCAACCAGCTCGCGCGCACCGGCGAAAAAATCGGTACGGATGCGGCTGCCATTCACAAAATGATCGGCATAGGCCTCGCGCATGCGTTCAATGTGGTGCTTCTCCACCCCGGGCCAGAGTGCTTCAAGTGCCTCGGTCAGACCGAGGCCGATAATATGCCGTGCCTGGGCATCCGTCACCGGGGGCAAACCGGTCATTCCTGCAGCATGGTGAATGCAGTCGACAATACGGCCGGTGGAGTCGGACAGCGTGCCGTCCCAGTCGAAGATAATAAGAGGGTATTTCATTTGCTCTCCACCAGAGCGCAGCCGGCGCGGGTGAAAATTCCCTGCAGCTCGGCATCCGGTTCAGCAATAAGGTGCACCTGATCCCCCGTCAGCGGATGACGGAAACGCAGCTGCCAGGCATGCAGACAAAGGCGGTTGATCCCCTGCCCTTTATCCGCATCAGCCAGTACCTTATCGGAGTATTTCTGGTCACCGGCAATAATGTGCCCCTGCGACAGGGCGTGAACCCGGATCTGATGTGTACGACCCGTCACCGGTTCAGCTTCTATCAGCGAGTAGTGGCGCCCGGAAGACAGCAGACGCGTACGGGTATGAGCGCTTTTTCCTTCGTCACTGACCACCACAATGCGCTCGCCTGACTGACGTTCGGTGCGCAACAGGGGCAACTTTACTTCTTTCACCGAGGCATCCCACTGCCCGTGCACCAGGGCCAGATACTGCTTGCGGATACCCTGCTTATTCACCAGCATCTGCTGCAGCGCCGTGAGAACTGATCGTTTTTTAGCGATCAGGATGACTCCGGAAGTATCCCGGTCAAGACGGTGCACCAATTCCAGGAAGCTGTGCTCCGGGCGCAACTTCCGCAGCGCCTCAATCAGTCCAAGGCTGACACCGCTACCGCCATGCACCGCCAGACCGTGGGGCTTGTTGACCGCCAGCAGCCCCTCATCTTCATAAATGATGGCATCGCCCAGCATGGAGGACAGCGCCGGAGATACATCCGGCACCTCACCCTGTTCCGGAAGGCGTACCGGAGGAACACGGACCACATCGCCACTGCTGAGACGTGTATCGGCTTTGACCCGGCCTTTATTCACGCGGACTTCGCCTTTGCGGATGATCCGATAGACGAGACTTTTCGGGGCGCCCTTGAGCAGCGTCAGCAGGAAATTATCCACCCGCTGACCGTGATTATCCTCTCCGATCCGTATCATGGAAACGCGGGACGGGTCGTGCTGGGTTTTACTCATTGCTGCTCAGTAACATCTTATGTTTGCTGGAATCGTGCATTGTTGCTATATTCGGCAGGATCAGGCACAGCTGATGAACCGGCCGCGCTATTGCAACGCCAGCCGACGTCCTGAACTGATCACTGAGCCGGAAAACGGCAGAGTATAAAGGAAGATTTAACAGGTAAACACTTCTTCCTGAGAATTAGCAGAGCGGCATGAAGCCCCTCTAGTGAGATAAACCGTGCAACTATCTGCAGGCGATCTCGCATTATCAAATTATGGAATGTGTTGGTGTCCGGTATCGTAAGAGGCACCCATGCTACCGGGTAAAGTGCTTACAAGGCCATGCCCGCCGAACTGCAGAACACCCATAAACATTTTGGTAATAACCGGCCACAAGCCGTGGTGAAAGCTACGGAAGTGATACTGATTTCAGACATCTGTAAACACACGTTCTACAGGTGTAGAGAGCACAGGCCAGTTGCCATGCTCCGGTTACTTCGTTACTGACAGACACAGCATGTGACCTGCGTTGCCAGCAGGTAGATTGCCCAACTGAGCAATCTGACCCGCATGAAAAGAATGCTGATAAACGCAACTCAGACTGAAGAGATGCGTGTTGCCCTCGTAGATGGCCAGAAACTCTACGATCTTGATATTGAATCCGGCTCCCGCGAGCAGAAAAAATCCAATATCTACAAAGGCCGTATTACCCGTATTGAACCCAGCCTTGAAGCCGCGTTTGTCGACTTCGGTGCTGAGCGCCACGGCTTCCTGCCTCTGAAAGAAATCGCCCGCGAATATTTCGTCAAGCAACCTGACTCCGGCCGCATCAATATTAAGGATGTGATTCAGGAAGGTCAGGAGATCATTATTCAGGTTGAGAAAGAAGAGCGCGGCAACAAAGGCGCCGCTCTGACCACTCAGGTAAGCCTGGCTGGCCGCTATCTGGTGCTGATGCCAATGAGCCCCCGTGCCGGTGGTATCTCCCGCCGTATCGAAGGCGAAGAGCGCAACGAACTGCGCGAAGCCATGAAAGGCGTCAATGTACCGAACAAGATGGGTGTAATCGCCCGTACTGCCGGTATCGGCCGTTCCAGCGAAGAACTGCAGGCTGACCTTGATTACCTGCTGACCCTCTGGGAAGCCATCACCCGCGCCGGTGAAGAAATCAAAGCCCCTGCCCTGCTGTTCCAGGAAAGCAACGTGGTACTGCGTGCCATCCGCGACTACTTCCGTCAGGACATCGGTGAAGTACTGATCGACTCTGAAGCCGCTTATAACGAAGCTGTGACCTTCGTACAGCAGGTGATGCCGCAGTATGAGCGCAAGTTCAAGCTTTATTCTGACGACGTGCCTCTGTTTAACCGCTACCAGATCGAAGCTCAGATTGAGAGCGCTTTCCAGCGCGAAGTGAAACTGCCTTCCGGCGGCTCCATTGTGATCGATCCGACCGAAGCTTTGGTCTCCATCGACATCAACTCCTCACGTTCCACCAAAGGTGCGGACATTGAAGAAACCGCGACCAACACCAACCTGGAAGCGGCCGATGAGATCGCCCGTCAGCTGCGTCTGCGTGACATGGGTGGCCTGGTGGTTATCGACTTCATCGATATGATGTCGAACAAGAACCAGCGCGAAGTGGAAAACCGCCTGAAGCAGGCACTGGAACTCGACCGCGCCCGCGTACAGTTCGGCCGTATCTCCCGCTTTGGTCTGCTGGAAATGTCGCGTCAGCGTCTGCGCCCTTCTCTGGAAGAAACCAGCAGCAACGTCTGTCCGCGCTGCAGTGGTACTGGCGTAGTCCGTGACACCCAGTCGTCCGGCCTGTCCATCCTGCGCCTGATTGAAGAAGAAGCGGCAAAAGAAAACACCGCTCAGGTCCGTGCCATCGTGCCGGTCGTGATCGCGTCTTTCCTTCTCAATGAAAAGCGTCAGCTGATCTCCGAGCTCGAAGCCCGCCACGACTGTAAAGTCATGGTGCTGCCGAACCCGCACATGGAAACGCCGCACTATGAAGTGCAGCGTCTGCGTCCGGATGACAGCCTGATTGAAGAAGTCAGCTACGAGCACCGCTTTGAGAAAGCCCACCAGGAACACCTGGTCGAAACCCTCACGGCCGAACCTGTGAAAATCCAGCAGGCAGCGGTCAGTACCGTTGCCCGTCCGGCTGCACCGGTACCTGTTGAACCCGTTGCGGCCGCTGTAGCCGCTCCGGCAACCGGTGGCCTGCTGAACCGTATCGGTCGGGCCATCAGTGCTCTGTTTGGTGGCGAAGCGGACGCTCAGACTGCCAAACCAGCCGTAAAACGTGAAGTAGAAGTAAAAACACCTTCCTCACGTTCCAGATCATCAGGCTCTTCCAGCAGCCGCAGTAACAGCAGCAGCTCATCGAGCCGCAGCAACAGCCGCTCTTCTGGTTCGTCCACTGACAGCAACAGCCGTTCTGACCGTAAGTCATCGTCGTCAAGCCGTCGCAAGTCATCGTCTTCGAACCGTGACAGCGCTCCAGCGACTAACCGCGACGCGTCATCCAGCAGTCGCAGCAAGAAGCCGGAAACAACGGAAGAAGCAGCGGATGCCAACCCGAAGGCGAAGAAGGCTCCACGTCGTGACCGCAGCTCCGGCTCACGCAGCAGCAAGCCCAAAACAGCTCAGGACGATGCCAAAAAAGCAGAACTGACTGAAACCACCGGGACAGTTGCAAACGATGCTCCGGTAAAAGAGGTAACTGCAGAGTCAGCAGCACCTGCAGCAGAAGCACGCACAGACAATGCGGAGCAAACCAGCTCCAGCAGCAAACGCCGTCGTCGCAGTCGTCGCAGTCGCAGCAGTGACCGTACAACTGAGAAGCCAGCAGAAGCAGCTCAGGATAACGCCACTGAAACGGCCGCAGGAACAGCCCCGGCTATTGCTGAAGAAAGCCAGGTTGCAGAAGCCAGCAGCGACAAACCGGCTGCAGAAGAATCAGCGGCACCGCGCAGAAACTGGCAGAACGAAGCTCAGGAAGCGACCATGGAAGAGTCTGTCGCGACTCAGGTTGCCACTCCGGCAGAAAAGCCTGTTGAGATTGAAGCTGAAGTGAATTCCGCTTCTGTTGACGCCAAAGCTGAAGTTGAAGCAACTGAGAAGCCGGTCACTGAAGAAGCTGTAGCTGCTGAACCCTCAGCGCCGGTTGCAGAAGCCGTGACAGCAACGGTTACCGAAGAAAAAGCCCCTGTCGCTGAGCCGGTTGAAGCTGTTCAGACTGAAGTCGCAGCAGCTCCGGAAGTTGTGACAAGCGCTGTGACTGCCGACAAGTCAGAAGCGCCTGCAGAGCCTGAAATAACAACTCCCGAGGCACCTGAGACCGAAGAGCCAGCTGTCAGAACGACTGCCACCGCTGATGCAACCACTCAGGAGACCCCGGTCGTTGCAGCCGCTGTGGATGCACCGGAACAGGCTGAAGCCGCAGCTGCCGCCGAAACATCTGACACCACTGACAACGGTGAAGATGATGCAGCGGAAGATACTGCTAACGCGTCACGTCGTCGTCGCCGTCGCCGTCCAGCTTCTGGTCGTGCGCCGAATGATCCGCGTAATCAGGCGACTGAAACATCACCTGAAACCGCTGATGCAGACACCCAGGACTGAGTCCTGGCATCTGCCAGCTTCAGGTCTCACTAAACGGTAAGACCTGAACAATAAAAAAGGGCCTCACGGCCCTTTTTTATTGTCTGTCTTCCCGGCGGATCAGAAAGTATCGCCCGGAATACGGACATTACCTTCCATGATGACGCGCGCACTGCGACTCATCACCGCTTTAATCGCTGTCCATTCACCATCACGGATTTCCGCACCGGCACCGACTCTCAGAGTTCCGGACGGATGACCAAAGGTCACACCATCACGCTCACCGCCTCCGGCTGCCAGATTCACCAGCGTCCCCGGAATACAGGCTGCCGTAGCAATCGCGACCGAAGCCGTACCCATCATGGCGTGGTGCAGCTTACCCATCGACAGCGCACGAACGCACAGATCGATATCACCCGCCGCAATCTGCTTACCACTGGATGCCGCATAATCGGTCGCTGGGGCAACAAACGCAATCTTAGGGGTATGCTGACGGGCAGCCGCTTCAGAAATATCACCGATCAGACCCATCTTCACCGCGCCATAGGCACGCATGGTTTCAAAACGAGCCAGCGCTTCAGCATTACCGTTCAGATCTTTCTGCAGTTCAGTACCGGTGTAACCAATGTCTGCGGCATTGACGAAGATGGTCGGAATACCGGAATTGATCATGGTGGCCTTGAAGGTACCGATGCCTGGCACTTCCAGATCGTCCACCAGATTACCGGTCGGGAACATGGAGCCTTCACCATCAGCCGGGTCCATAAACTCGATCACGACTTCGGCGGCCGGAAAAGTCACACCATCCAGTTCGAAGTCACCGGTCTCCTGCACTTCACCGTTAGTGATAGGTACATGAGCGATGATGGTTTTCTGAATGTTCTTCTGCCAGATGCGTACGGTACAAATGCCATCATCCGGAATGCGCTCGTCATCAATCAGACCCTGGCTGATGGCAAAGGCACCGACAGCCGCGGTCAGGTTGCCGCAGTTACCGGACCAGTCGACAAAAGCACGGTCAATCGCCACCTGACCGAACAGGTAATCAACGTCGTGATCGTCCTTCTCGCTTTTCGCCAGAATCACAGTCTTGGAGGTACTGGAGGTCGCACCGCCCATCCCATCAATCTGCTGACCATAAGGGTCTGGACTGCCAATGGTACGCAGCAGGATCTTGTCACGTGCTTCACCCGGCACCTGAGCCTCGACCGGCAGATCGATAAGGTTAAAGAACACCCCTTTCGAAGTGCCACCACGCATGTAAGTCGCGGGGATTTTAATCTGTGGTTTGTGAGTCATAGTTACTCTCTTGTTGCTCATTAAGAGCATTTCTCACGATTGAATGCAGTGAAGAAGTGTCCTTGTTGGGGAATCTTATCCCCCGGCCGGACGGCCCTCCCCCTGCTTTTCCGGACGCGACAACCTGACTCTTTGATATTCACTCAGGCTACCGGTCGCAGACACGTCACATCCCTCTGCCCCGTCTGCTTGTTTTTCATCCATGAAAAACATCCAGGCCTTCTGTTCATATCTGCAGGGTTGTCGCAGACCGGAAGTTGTCAGTGACGCAAAGTTATCTAAAGAAAAAACAGCGTTTATCACTCACATTTCCATCACTCAAAGCGGAAACAACTCCGTTTGAGAGGCGTTGTTAGTGAGACGGCTATCAATCCCTCCGCAATGAAGCGTCGGCGAGGCAGTCAGAGCAAGGCGCAGGTTATCCGGAACGCGCAGCGTACAGGGAGTACGTGAGCATTTCCGGATGTTCTGCAACACAGCTCTGGCAACGCAGCCAGCTTCAAACGGCCTCAGGCGCCCTTAAGAAAATCCTTGGCGAATTTCTGGAGTACACCTCCGGCCTCGTATACGCGTACTTCTTCCTCCGTATCCAGACGACAGGTCACCGGCACCTCAAGGGTCTCACCACTCTGGCGATGAATCACCAGTGTCAGATCACCACATGCAGTGCGCTCACCCGTCACGTCATAGGTTTCAGTACCGTCGAGTTCCAGCGTTTTACGGGTAGTCCCCGGCTTGAATTCCAGCGGCAGAACGCCCATACCGATCAGATTGGTACGGTGAATACGCTCAAAGCCTTCAGCGACAATGGCTTCAACACCGGCCAGACGCACACCTTTCGCGGCCCAGTCACGGGAAGAACCCTGACCATAGTCAGCACCAGCCACGATGATCAGCGGCTGCTTGCGCTCCATGTAGGTTTCAATGGCTTCCCACATACGGGTCACCTTACCTTCCGGTTCGATACGCGCCAGAGAGCCTTGTTTCACGTTACCGTCTGCGTCACGAACCATTTCGTTCATGAGTTTTGGGTTGGCCAGCGTGGCACGCTGAGCGGTCAGGTGGTCACCCCTATGTGTGGCGTAAGAGTTAAAGTCCTCTTCTGGCAGCCCCATCTTGTGCAGGTATTCACCGGCGGCACTGTTCATCAGAATCGCATTCGATGGTGACAGGTGGTCCGTGGTGATGTTGTCCGGCAGCAGTGCCAGCGGACGCATACCCTTCAGTGTACGTTCAGCAGCCAGCGCACCTTCCCAGTAGGGCGGACGGCGGATGTAGGTCGACATCGGGCGCCAGTCATACAGCGGGCTTTCGGCTTTCTCAGCTTCACCCAGATCAAACATCGGAATGTAGATCTGACGGAACTGCTCAGGCTTCACGCTCTCAGCAACGATGGCATCGATTTCTTCGTCCGATGGCCAGATATCCGCCAGGCGGATTTCCTTACCATCAACAACAGCAAGCACGTCTTTCTCGATATCGAAACGCACGGTACCGGCAATCGCGTAAGCAACAACCAGAGGTGGAGACGCCAGGAACGCCTGCTTAGCGTAAGGGTGAATACGACCGTCGAAGTTACGGTTACCGGACAGTACCGCTGTGGCGTACAGGTCACGGTCGATGATTTCCTGCTGAATCACAGGGTCCAGCGCGCCGGACATGCCGTTACAGGTAGTACAGGCGAACGCCACGATACCGAAGCCGAGTTTTTCCAGCTCAGGCAGCAGGCCCGCTTCCTTCAGGTAGAGTTCGGCAACCTTCGAACCCGGTGCGAACGAGGACTTAACCCATGGCTTACGGATCAGGCCCAGCTCGTTGGCTTTCTTCGCCAGCAGACCTGCAGCAACCACGTTGCGCGGGTTGGAAGTATTGGTACAGGAGGTAATAGCCGCAATGATCACAGCACCGTCTGGCATCAGGCCTTCGGCTTCTTCTGCACGCGCTGCGTCCAGGTTGCCAGCAATGCCTTTCGCTGCCAGATCTGCGGTTGCTACTCGGGCGTGCGGGTTCGACGGGCCAGCCATGTTACGACCAACGGTCGACAGGTCGAACTTCAGAACACGCTCGTATTCAGCGGTTTTCAGAGCATCTGACCAGAGGCCGGTTTCTTTGGCGAACTGCTCAACCAGTGCAACCTGTTCTGGCTCACGACCGGTCAGCTTCAGGTATTCGATGGTCTGTTCATCAATGGAGAACATGGCCGCCGTGGCCCCGTATTCCGGTGTCATGTTGGAAATGGTTGCCCGGTCACCGATAGACAGGCTGGACGCACCTTCACCATAAAACTCAACATAAGCACCAACCACACGCTCCTTACGCAGGAACTCAGTCAGAGCCAGTACGATGTCAGTGGCGGTGATGCCTGGCTGGCGCTTGCCGCTCAGTTCAACACCCACGATGTCCGGCAGACGCATCATGGAAGGATGGCCGAGCATTACGGTTTCAGCCTCAAGACCACCCACACCCACGGAGATGACACCCAGGGCATCCACGTGTGGTGTGTGCGAGTCGGTGCCGACACAGGTATCCGGGTAGGCAACGCCCTCTTTCGCCTGAACAACCGGAGACATTTTCTCCAGGTTGATCTGGTGCATAATGCCGTTACCGGCCGGGATCACATCGACGTTATCGAACGCGGTCTTAGTCCACTCAATAAAGTGGAAACGGTCCGCGTTACGACGCTCTTCGATATCACGGTTTTTCTGGAAGGCATCCGGATCAAAACCGCCACATTCCACCGCCAGTGAGTGGTCAACAATCAGCTGGGTCTGAACCACAGGGTTCACTTTGGAGGGATCTCCGCCCTGGGCAGCAATCGCATCACGCAGACCCGCCAGGTCAACCAGTGCGGTCTGACCGAGGATGTCGTGTGTTACGACACGGGCTGGGTACCACGGAAAGTCGAGGTCGCGCTTGCGGTCGATCAGCTGAATCAGACTGTCGTTGAGCATGGCCGGATCACAACGACGTACCAGCTGTTCAGCCAGAATACGGGAGGTGTACGGCAGTGTGTCATAAGACCCCGGCTTGATGGCCTCACAGGCAGCGCGGGTGTCGAAATAGTCCAGGCTGCTGCCCGGAAGATTTTTACGGAATTCGGTATTCATCGGTTCGTCTCTCTAAAAATTCTGTCGCAATGTTCAGGCCCGGTAGGTTGGGTTAGCTTGCGTAACCCAACAGTTCGAACAAAATGAATCAGACATGTGTTGGGTTACGCTTTGCTAACCCAACCTACAGACCGGACTCAGATCAAAGCATTCAGTAATCAGCGCTCAGCAATAGCAGGTACTGAACGGTTCGCTTCACCCGTGTACTCAGCGCTTGGACGGATAATACGGTTGTCTGCGCGCTGTTCCATCACGTGTGCTGCCCAACCAGTCAGGCGCGAGCATACGAAGATCGGCGTAAACAGCTTGGTCGGGATGCCCATGTAGTTGTACGCAGAGGCATGAAAGAAGTCAGCATTACAGAACAGTTTCTTCTCGCGCCACATCACGGCTTCACAACGCACAGAAATGTCGTACAGGTTGGAGTCACCATTTTCGGCAGCCAGCTTCTCAGACCACTCTTTGATCACGGCGTTACGCGGATCAGACTCGCGGTAAATCGCGTGACCAAAGCCCATGATCTTATCTTTGCGCGCCAGCATACCCATGATGGTTTCTTCAGCGTGCTCAGGGTTATCCATGCCTTCAATCAGTTCCATCGCCGCTTCGTTCGCACCACCGTGCAGAGGGCCACGCAGAGAGCCGATAGCACCGGTGACACAGCTATGCATGTCGCTGAGCGTTGAAGCACAGACGCGGGCAGTGAAGGTAGACGCGTTGAATTCGTGCTCTGCGTACAGAATCAGAGACGCCTGCATCACCTGAGTGTGCAGTGCCGATGGCTTCTCGCCGTGCAGAGTCCACAGGAACTGCTCAGCAATAGAGTCGGCATCGGTGTTCTCATCGATACGCTTGCCATTGTGCGAGAAGTTGTACCAGTAGTTAATCATGCCCGGAAACAGCGCCAGCATGCGGTCGGTGACTTCCTGCTGCTCAGCAAAGCTGGCTTCGGTTTCGAGGTTGCCCAGCATGGAACAACCAGTACGCATCACGTCCATCGGGTGTGCAGAGGCGGGAATACGCTCCAGCACTTCTTTCAGCGCCTGAGGCAGGCCACGCATGCCTTTCAGTTTGGTTTTATAGGCATCCAGCTCGGCCTGGCTTGGCAGCTCGCCTTTCAGGATCAGGTACGCGACTTCTTCAAACTCGCAGTTAGCCGCGAGGTCTTTAACGTCGTAGCCACGGTAAGTCAGGCCGGAACCTTCTTTACCAACGGTGGAGAGTGCGGTTTTACCGGCGACCTGGCCGCGCAGGCCGGCGCCACTTAATTCTTTAGCTGTTGACATTTTATTGCTCCCTTTGAGCTGGCTGCATGGGTATTGCGGTGTTGAAGCCCTCTGCGAAATGCTCACTTACCATCAGTAAGCTGCGCTTTCTTATCGGGCTTCGCCTTGCACTACCTGCTTCGCCGACGCTCTTGCATTTGAATTTTTATTCTCTTAAATATCATACACTTAAGAGAATTTATTAAAGTAAAAAAAATATACTTATAACGTCGGACGCCCGACTTAAGACATCTGACTGAACGTTCTTACTTGTTCTTACCTTCGGCGAACAGGGAATCCAGCTTCTGCTCAAACGCGTGGTAGTTCAGGTAGTCGTACAGTTCCATACGGGTCTGCATCATGTCGACCACTTTGCGCTGATCGCCTTCTGCAAGGATGCTCTGGTAAACCATTTCAGCGGCTTTGTTCATGGCGCGGAAAGCACTCAGCGGGTACAGCACCATAGCAGCACCCCACTCACCCAGCTGTTCGCGGTTCCACAGTTCGGTCTGACCAAACTCGGTGATGTTCGCCAGAATCGGTACATCCAGCGCGTCTGCGAACGCACGGTAGTGTTCTTCAGTCTTGATGGCTTCAGCGAAGATACCGTCGGCACCGGCGTCCACGCAGGCCTGAGCACGTTCAATCGCGGCTTCCAGACCTTCCTGAGCGAACGCATCGGTACGCGCCATGATAAAGAAGCTTTCATCCGTACGGGCATCCACACAGGCTTTGATACGGTCAACCATCTCACCTTTGGAGACGATTTCTTTGTTCGGACGGTGACCACAACGCTTCTGCATTACCTGATCTTCGATGTGTACCGCCGCAGCACCGGCCTTTTCCATCTGCTGGATGGTGCGGGTGATGTTGAAGGCGCCACCCCAACCGGTGTCGATGTCGACCAACAGCGGCAGGCTGCTCGCAGAAGTAATACGACGTACGTCTTCAATCACATCATTGAGAGAGGTCATACCCAGATCCGGCAGGCCGTACGAAGCATTGGCAACGCCACCACCTGAAAGATAAATGGCCTGATGACCAATGCGCTCTGCCATCATGGCGGAGTAGGCATTGATGGTACCTACGATCTGCAGCGGCTTGTTCGCTTCAAGCGCTGCGCGGAATTTCTGTCCTGGTGTCATGAGTGATGCTCCTCGGCCTTATGGGCTTTCTGTGACAGGAGGGTTTCCTGTGTCATGCGGGTTTCAAGATTGGTCAGCGACGCCTGAATGTGGCGGCGCATCAGCAATTCGGCAAGTTCGCTGTCGCGCGCGGCAATGGCTTCAACGATGCGCTGGTGTTCTTTCAGTGCCAGTTGAGGCCGTTCCGTGCTGGTACTGGTGCGGTAACGGTACATGCGGATGATGTGGTAAAGGTCACCACACAGCATCTGATGCAGACGGTGGTTCTTACTGCCTTCGATAATGCGGTAATGGAAGTCGAGATTGCCGGATTTCTGGTAGTAGCTCATGCCCTGATCAGCTTCGATGGAGCGGGCATGTTCCTGCAGGAGCTGCTGCAGACCTGAGATCTCCTCATCGGTCATGCGCTGGGCGGCCAGACGGCAGGCCATGCTTTCCAGCTCAAGGCGGATTTCATAGATATCGCGTAATTCAGCAAGGGAGAGCGAGACGACCCGGGCACCGGCGTGCGGCACACGGATGACCAGGTTGCGGGCTTCGAGCTTCTGAATGGCTTCACGGATCGGCGCGCGACTGCCGCCATAACGGTCTACCAGTGCCTGCTCAGACAGCTTTTCTCCGGGAGCAATCTCTCCCCTGACGATCGCCGTCGCCAGTTCGGAGAACACTTTTTCAGAGAGCGTTTGAGCCACCGACATAGATTGTCTACAAGTTCAGAGTTCAAACGGCATTTTACGCGGCTTGAATCCGTAATCAAGACGGTGAATACAGTATTTTGTATACAATCAGTGAAATTTCATTCGTCTGGGAGAAGGTGCTCGACAAGCGAAGGCGATGTCAGGACAGCCCGGATATCCGAGCAGACAGACGCTGCATGGACAGCAATGATCACTGCGGGGGATTTGTGGCGTGAAAAAGGCCGGAAACCAGAGCGGTTCCCGGCCAGCGCGGTTTTATTCCGGCATTTCCAGCTTCTGCGGGGAGACGATCACGCCATTGTTATCGGCATAAACGAATTCGCCCGGGGTAAAGACCACGCCACCGAATTTCACCGGCACGTTCACGTCGCCCAGACCGCGCTTGTCGGTTTTCAGCGGCACAGTCCCCAGCGCCTGCACACCGAGGTCGGTTTCCATAATGACATCAACATCGCGGATACAGCCGTAGATGATGATACCTTCCCAGCCGTTTTTAGAGGCCTTCTCAGCCAGCATGTCACCCAGCAGAGCGTTACGCATAGAACCGCCTCCATCAACGACCATGACTTTGCCCTTGCCATCGGTATCGACCAGTTCTTTGACTTTGGAATTGTCTTCGTGGCACTTCACGGTGACGATTTCACCACCGAAAGACTCACGCAGGCCATAGTTTGAGAACATGGGTTCAACCACAGTGACGAGATCCGGGTATTCATCACACAGATCAGGGGTTACGTACTGAGTCATACTTTGCTCCTTATTGAACACGATTTTGAAGATTGAGTTGCAGGATATCCCGTACCTTATACCGGCTGACGCCACTGTGCACCTGCCCTGCCCTGGCAGTTGCCGCAGCAATGATGGCTTTGGCCAGCTGAGCACCGGTTACCGGGCGCAGATCCGTGAATGGCAGGCATTTCAGCAGAATACCAGAGAGCACTTCAAGCGGCCGCGTTGCAGCCCTGGGCCCCTGCAGAACCGAGGGTTGCCAGATATGAGTTGCGGCGGCTCCAAGAGATTCAAGCTCCGCTTCCATACGTCCTTTTACGCGGCTGTAATGAAACGGAGAAACGGTAGAAGCACCCAAAGCGCTGACCACAGATAACAGGCTGGCTCCCTGCTGCAGAGCGAGGCGCGCGGTGCGGATCACCAGATGATGATCAACAGCCTCCAGTCCTTTCCGTCCGGCTTGCTTTGTCGTGGTTCCCAGGGCGCAGAAGTAATGATCAACCTGAGCAGACAGACGTTCCGGAGTATCCTGAACATGATCCGCCAGCGCCACAAATTCACAGGACGGAGGCAATGCCTCCGGGCAGCGTCGTGCCAGCACGATCACCCGGCCATAACCGGGATGCGCCGCCAGCTGCTTCACCAGTTCACTGCCAACCAGACCGGTAGCACCGACAACGAGCGCGGTTCTGAGTCTGACGTCAGCGCTGCACATGCGCCTTCAGCCACTGGGTCAGCACCGGCCAGACTTCCTGCTCTGCGGGCTCACTCACAATCATGTCCACATGACCATAATCCCGGGACAGCCCCTGACTCCGCCCTAACGTCAGCAGCTGCTTAGGGCCACCATAAAGCTGATAAAACTTCTGGCAGTATTTATCCGGGTCCTGTGTATCGGCACTGCCGGATACACCCAGCAGCGGCACACTGGCACCGCGCCAGCCGATCAGCAGGTCTTTTTTCGCTGACGGTGCGCGCCAGCGGCCGAACAGGCTGTGCCGACGGATGTATTCGTTAATGACCCCCGCTGGCTCATGCTCCGGCCCTATGTTCATGCGACGGCCATCCAGGCCTTTTTTGATGCGCACAAACAGCCTCAGAGACACAGGCACCAGAGGAATCTGCAGATACCACAAAGGGCGCAGGACCTGGGTACCGAGCAGTGCAACAGCACGAGGCGGACGGCGGAAACTGTCCAGCGCCAGCGCCGTAGCGATAGCCGTACCACCAATGGAGTGGCCCAGCCAGATGGCCGATGCGCCGGTTTTTTCATGAACAAACTCATGCACGGCCGGAAGATCTGTTGCGGCATACGCCTCAACGGTGTTGGTCTGATACGACTTATTGTGGGGGGAATGGCCGTGGCCACGGTGCTCCAGCATCCACACATCGTAACCGGCCTCGACCAGATGCCGGGCAAAGCCGCGCCCTTTGGCGGATAACCAGAAACCCTTGTTGGTGAAACTGCCATGCACCAGCACCACCGGAAAACCCGGCGGAGAGGTCTGGTCAGCCATACTGAGGCGTGACACCGCGATTTCGACGGTTTTGTCTTTATCACGGTTGTGCTTGATCAGGTAGATATCTTCCGCCAGATCGTCCCAGATATCGGCCCGCAACAGACGGACCGGGAAAATATCACTGCTGCTTTTCATCGGATGAAACCGTTGTTCAACCCTGTTTGTTGGCGAGGAAGAACCAGGTATCCAGTACGGAATCCGGGTTAAGGGAAATACTGTCGATGCCCTGCTCTTTCAGCCAGCGGGCGAAGTCGGGGTGGTCGGACGGCCCCTGCCCACAGATGCCGATGTATTTACCTGCCTTTTTACAGGCACTGATGGCCCGCTCAAGCAGCACCAGAATGGCTTCGTTGCGTTCGTCAAACAGATGGGCAATGACGCCGGAATCCCGGTCGAGCCCCAGGGTCAGCTGGGTGAGGTCGTTGGAGCCGATGGAGAAACCATCGAAATGCTCAAGGAACTGTTCGGCCAGCAGAGCGTTCGCCGGCAACTCACACATCATAATAATGCGCAGGTCGTTTTCGCCACGCTTAAGGCCGTTGTCGGCCAGCAACTCAACCACCTGCTCTGCTTCGCCGACGGTACGCACGAAGGGCACCATGATCTCAACGTTGGTAAAGCCCATTTCTTCACGCACTTTCTTCAGTGCGCGGCATTCCAGCTCAAAACAGTCACGGAAGTTATCGGACAGATAACGCGACACACCCCGGAAACCGAGCATGGGGTTTTCTTCATCCGGCTCATACAGACGACCGCCGACCAGATTGGCGTATTCGTTGGATTTGAAATCCGACAGACGCACGATGACTTTCTTTGGCCAGAAAGCAGCAGCCAGGGTTGAAATACCCTCAACCAGCTTCTCGACATAAAATTCAACCGGGCCATCATAGCCGGAAATACGGCGCTCGACCGTCGGGCGTACCTCATCCGGCAAGGCGGAGAAATTCAGCAGGGCTTTCGGGTGCACACCAATCATACGGTTGATGATGAACTCCAGACGGGCCAGGCCAACACCCGCATTCGGGATCGCCTGAAAGTCGAAGGCGCGATCCGGGTTACCGACATTCATCATAATTTTCAGATCAAGGTCCGGCATGGATTCCACGCTGTTGGTGCGCACATCAAAGTCCAGAGCACCTTCGTAAACAAAACCAGTATCCCCTTCGGCACAGGACACAGTCACTTCCTGGCCATCGTGCAGCAGATCTGTCGCATCTTCACAGCCAACCACCGCCGGAATCCCCAGTTCACGGGCAATGATCGCGGCATGACAGGTACGACCACCGCGGTTGGTGATGATGGCTGATGAGCGCTTCATGACCGGTTCCCAATCCGGGTCGGTCATGTCGGCAACCAGCACATCACCTTCCTGAACCTGATCCATATGTTCGATATCGCGGATCACGCGAACCTTACCTTTGCCGATACGATGGCCAACACTGCGGCCTTCGACCAGCGGTTTACCGGTTTCTTTGAGCAGATAACGCTCCATCACCTGTTTGCTGGCACGACTCTTCACCGTTTCCGGGCGGGCCTGAACGATATACAGCTTGCCGTCGTTACCATCTTTAGCCCATTCGATATCCATCGGGCGGCCATAGTGTTTCTCGATCAGCACAGCCTGACGGGCCAGTTGCTCCACCTCATCATCGGTAATGGAGAAGATACGGCGCAGGTCTTTGTCGACACGCTGAGTCTCGACCGATTTACCGACACTGGCTTCCTGGCTGTAGATCATCTTGATGGCTTTGGCACCAAGGCTGCGGCGCAACAAAGACGGACGCCCTTCGCTCAGGTTCTTTTTGTGAACGTAGAATTCGTCCGGGTTAACTGCACCCTGAACCACAGTTTCACCCAGACCGTATGCCGAGGTGATGAAGACCACATCGTCAAAACCGGATTCTGTATCGAGCGTGAACATCACACCACTGGCCGCCAGATCACTGCGCACCATGCGCTGGATACCGGCAGACAGAGCCACTTTGGCGTGTTCAAAATTCTGATGGACCCGATACGCAATCGCCCGGTCATTAAAGAGAGAGGCAAAGACGTCACGCACAGCGTGCAGCACGTTATCGATACCGACGATGTTCAGGTGCGTCTCCTGCTGGCCGGCGAAAGAGGCATCCGGAAGGTCTTCAGCCGTCGCTGAAGAACGGACCGCTACGGCGATGTCCTGTCCATCCTGAAGATCAGAGAAGGCTTCACGGATGGCGGCTTCCAGCGCTGGCGGCAGCGGTGCTTCGAGAATCCAGGTGCGGATCTGTTTGCCGGTGGCCGTCAGAGCCTGAATATCATCCACATCCAGCGCCGCAAGGATTTCATTGATGCGCCCGGCCAGACCTTCATAACTCAGGAATTCGCGGAACGCATCGGCGGTGGTGGCAAACCCCATCGGAACAGAAACGCCCACGTCGGTCAGACTGCCGATCATTTCCCCGAGGGATGCGTTTTTGCCACCGACTTTTTCAATATCGCCGAGTGAAACCTGGTCAAACCTGAGTACATATTCAGTCAAAATGACTCTCCTCCTGTAAAACTGCTCTCTTTCAAGGCCTGGGTGAATCGCCTATAGTGGTGCGATTCTAAGTGGACACCATACAAATTACCACATGAAGCGCTTTGTCTATTTTATCTCCGACGGTACCGGTATCACCGCAGAAACCCTGGGTAATGCCCTGCTCGCCCAGTTCGACAAAATCGAATTTATCCGTGAAACCCTGCCTTACATTGACTCCCATGAAAAAGCAGAACGGGCGGTACAGAAGATCAATAAAGCCGCATTGGAAAGCGGTGCTCCGGCAATTGTTTTTGATACCGTAATTGATGTTCAGATCCGTTCTGTGATCGATACGGCGGATGCCTTCAAGGTGGATATTTTTGAAGCCTTCCTGTCACCACTGGAGAAGGAACTCAGCGTCGACAGCTCTTACTCCGTGGGTAAGTCCCACTCAAGCGCAGATACCGTCCGCTACTTCAACCGGATCGAAGCCGTGAACTTCGCACTGGACAACGATGACGGGGCACGTACCCGCCATTACGAAGAGGCCGATGTCATTCTGGTAGGCGTTTCGCGTTCGGGTAAAACACCGACCTGCCTCTATCTGGCCATGCAATTCGGCATCAAGGCCGCCAACTATCCACTCACAGAAGAGGATATGCATGACCTGGTACTGCCGGAGAAGCTGCGCAAGTACCGCAAAAAACTCTTTGGTCTGACCATTGACCCGGAGCGCCTCTCGGCTATCCGTACGGAACGTAAAGCCAACAGCCGTTATGCGTCGCTGAACCAGTGTTACCGCGAAGTGGACGAAGTGGAAATGTTGTATGAAGAGGAGAACATCCCGTACATCAATGCCACCAACCGCTCCATTGAAGAGATCTCTACCCGTATTCTGGAAACCACCGGCCTGAAGCGGTCACTGTCGTTCTGATTCACACATCAGACATCACGCTTCAGATATGCCCGGCAGCCTCATTCATTGCCCTGGCAATGATCCGCGGCCGGGTATAAATCAGTGAATGATCGGCAGCCGGGGCAACACTGTAATGCCAGTCTGCACTGTCTTTGCCGAGTTGCTGATGACGCTGATGAACACATTCTGCGGTCAGCCCTCCCACAACACTGCAGCCCGGAATGTCTGTCCGCCAGTGCACATAATGACGGGCGTTTTCACTGAGTGACAACCCGGCCGCCCGCACACCTTCTGCCAGACCGCTGCCCCGCTGTTTTAATCGGCTGATGGCCAGTTTATCCGCATCGGTATGTCGTTTACGCGCAGGTGATACAACATCAAGAAATGCCAGATAGGGCTCATCGGCGTGCGGATTGTTCATGACTGCATCCGCCAGTTGCAGATACGTCTGCGAACGCTGCAGAAGGTCCTCCTCATTCACCGACAGGAGGGCCGCTGGTTCAATCAGGAATAGGTTCTGTACCGGCAATTCCTCACTGAGGTGCATTGCCAGCATGCCTCCGAGGGAATAGCCGCCAATGCTTAACGGCCCTGAAACCGTCTGCGCAATCAGATCCCGCAGAACATCCAGATAATCGTTTAACTGAGGCGTTGCTGTGGTTAAAAAGTCGGAGTGTCCCATACCCGGCAGGTCCGGAACCAGAATTTCATTCCAACCCTTAAGGTACTGAGTCACAAAGCGCCAGGTCAGATCACCAGCAACCCCCGCACCATGCAACAGCAGCAATGTACCAGACGGGGATAAAGGCGAAGAGGGTTCCAGCCGCAGTCCGCTCACCCGGGCTGTTGATGTCGTCAGTTCAAAACGGTGGCTCACCATTGGCCCAGCGTATCTCCACAGAAATCTCGTCGGAAGGCATCAGCTCAGGGTACAGGATAAAAGCCGCCACATCAGGGTCTTCAATGAGTATCTGAGTTTCAAGGTAATCAACACTGCGCCAGGTTTCCGGGACGTAATGCAATGACAGCCCTGTAATCTGATACAGAGGTTTCAGCTCTGCATTCAACGCGATGATGTTTGGGGTCAGATCTGAGCCACGGAAACGGATTCCGAGAAAGCGCTGACTGAACACATCCCGTGACTGAGCACCGATACGGAAATACCAGGCCTGACGGTTTCCATTACGGGTAAAAAATGGCCGGAAACGGACCGGATCAAACAACTCCAGAGACTTGAACTGACGCCTGAGGTCGATGAACTGATCAGCATACGCTTCGCAGCACGCTGCCCGGGTAGCCTCTTCAGGAAGGCGGAAAGGTGGAGCCAGAATATGGTCGGTAATCGCTGCCGTTGCATCACTGCTGATACTTGCAGCGGCCTCCTGCTCGGCTTCCGGATCGATGGTCTGGGTCTGCATACGACCTTCAGCATCCATCCAGATATAGAACGGTGGATTTTCCTGATCATACTTTTTGAGCTTCTGATCGACCTGCTCTTCGGTGAGATAGGTTTCCGTATCACCCGGTGGTGCATCAGGAACATCCGCTTCTTCAGGAGACGGCTTTTTTTCGGCCTTCTGAGGTATAGGGCTGCTGTGAACCCGGCCTTCGGCATCCGTCCAGGTGTAGTACTTATCGTCCTCTGCTCCGGCCAGTGCCGGCAGCAGAAGACAGATGCTTATCAGAACTTGGTACGGAAGCTGAAACCGGCGTAACCAATAGCGAGATAGGTATTCACGTCCAGACCGGGGTACGGGTTGGTCACAACGCATGTGAGACAGTTCCTGTTGAGGGAATTACTGGAGTTCGGGTATTCATCACCTGAACCTTGTGGGTCTGCATTAATATGCTCAACCGACTTCATAAAGCCCAGAGACAGGTCAATAACAGTATCCAGATCCCACTGATAACCCAGGCCGACAGCATAATGACGCATAAAGCCAATCGGAGCCATCAGGCTGCGGGAGTCGTCAGGTACAGAACTTTTACGCGGTTCAAACCCGGCACGCAGCTGAATACGGGAGTTCAGGTCCATGGCCATACCGACGTTGTAGGTCCACACACTACGGAAGTTCAGCGGCATATCCAGCGTGGTTGGCGTCACAATCCCCGGAGACAGCAGCTGTGCCGTCGACAGGAAACTGACCTGACGGTCGAATTGCAGGCTCAGCTGATCAAATTTGTCGTAGTCGGTCCAGCCGGCATCCAGATTCAGATGGAAGATATCAAAGTAGCGGAACTTCATACCCACCTGAAAATGCTGTGGGTAGCTGATTTCAGAGGTAACTTTACCACTCTCAAAGGTCTGCCCTTGCGGGAAAGAGAAGATGGCACCGGTAATAGCACCCAGTACCGATGAGTTAAAGGTACGGAAGAAGTCGGCAAAGTCATCGGTGTAGGTCAGTTCATAACTGCCGTCCAGACGGTTTTTACCTTCGCTCTGATAGCCAACCCCGAATGAGAAATACGGGTTTGGTTCCCACAGCATCCCCAGGTTAAAAGACGGCGACAGCGACTCGGTCATTTCAATCGCCAGAGTACCGACATCCTCATACGGACCCACGCGACCACCACACAGTGTCAGCAGCGGGGCCAGAGGGTCGTTACCTGTTGGTTCTCCGGTTTCCTGATCGAAACATCCGAACGCACTCTGCAATTCACCCAGTACTCCGACCAGAACGTTCGGTGCACGCAGATCCTGCTCCAGAGCAACGGACTGATGCGAGAAAATCAGGCCCGCGCCCACAGAGAACTGGTCATTCACTTTGTAGCCGAACGACGGCGTAAAGTAGTTCACCCGCTGCAGCGCCAGCTCGCGTGCCTGATAACGACCCGGATCATCTTCTTCTTTAGAGAAGCCGGCAAACATAGTCGCATACGCTGCGTTGGCGAAGGTGAACTTGGAACCCGGTGGTTTTACCGAAATACCCGCTGACGGCAGCGCAATGATTGGCAGAGGAACACCGGTCAGACCAAAGCCAGGGACGTAAATAGCCGCATCCGAATAACTGGTCCCTTCATTCAGAATCGGATCTTCTGCAATATTCAGCAGATCCGACCGATTTTCATCATAATCAGAAGGTAATGAAAACTTCGCACGCGAACGGAAGAGTACACCCGTCAGCTGTACCTGGTATTGACGTCCATCCAGTTTGGTCAGACCTGCCGGATTGAAGTGAATATCCATAATCCCGGTCGGGTCTGCAGTGACCGCGTTCCCCAGCGACATGGCCTTGTTATCAATCAGCAGGTTCTGCAGCAGCTCAGCCCGGGCCAGGCCGGGAAGAAGCAGCAGTAAGAACATGAGTTTCCGCATAGTGTTAAACCGCCATAACCTTGTAATTATTATCGTAAGTTCAGTCATGACTGATCAGCTGCCCTGTGAGGAGTTACGGCCCTCAATATTAATAGGCAGCGAGATACCAAGAATAATGTCAGGCGACAGTTCCGTCATACCAAAGCCAACGTTGATGTTGGTGATGGTTTTCGGGGAAACACGCAGACCGAGGGCAAAGTTCATGATGCCGCTCATCTGACTGCTGGTTGTGGAGGTTGTCTCCTCACCAGTTGACGGCGTAAAGAGCACAAAGTCCGATTTATGACTGTAAGAGCCTTGGAAGGACATACTCAGCGATACATCATAAGACAGCGAATAAGCGAAACCCATTGAAAAAGAAGCACTAGGACCACTGCGGACTTCGGTGAGGATAGAGTCATTGCGAATCTGATTCAGGCCCGTAGTCGGGAAACTGTAACCCGCAGAAAGAGATCCGAATACCACTACAGGATCCAGAACTTTAGAAACACTCACACCACCACTGGTGCCATAAGAACCAGAACCTGTTGCCAGAGATTCAGACTCATCAATTTCATAAGGGCTTTCACCGGTCGGGAAACGCGCGGTAAAGAAATAAGTTTGAGACAATCGACCTGGCACATAAGAGAATGGCTGCCAACGGAAGGTCGAAGAAAGATCCCCGAGACCATAGCCGCTCAGTTCATCTTCTGTTTCATACTTAGCAATGAGCGGCATGCGTGCACTCACCGTCAGGTTGTCTAAAAGACCATAATCGAAGGTAAAGGAGTTGGTGAACGTATGACTGGCAACGGGTGAGACGTCCGCATTACGGATAACTGAAGATTCGCCATCTCGCTCAATCGTCAGATCAATACGCTGATCGCCATAATAGGAGTAGTCACTGTTGAAGTTGAGTGACTTACCACCCTTACGCAGCAGCGAATAGTTTTTCTCTGCTGCCTCAAACACCTGCTCAAGTGCCTTCTCAGTGTCGGCATCATTATCCTGCTTGGACAGTGCGTCACGTGCCTTTTCCAGATCTTCGGCTTCATCCGCGAAAACAGGGGCATTGGCCGCCAACAGGAGTGACAGTGTCAGTGCAGAAATACGAATATTCATTTAAGTAGCCCTTAGAATTTGTCGTTATTATTTTCTTCTGAAGCGGAGTTGCTTATCGATTGTCTGCTCTGAGTCAGACGGGACGGCGATATTGTACGAATCTTTATCATCCGTTGTAATCACTACATCGTAAATCGGGTTGCCATTATCATCCCTGACCGCATCACCGTTTTCATCCACGCGGATGCAAGCGTA
>FLOH01001476.1_pt1 | contig 36747 bp, 31 predicted proteins | sample 756751 | NCBI WGS metagenome assembly FLOH01 (sample SAMEA4026879, study PRJEB14308) | marine metagenome | biome: coastal water; material: water | depth 74 m
AGCCCACCCGCACCTCGGGATGACCGACATCGGGCAACCCCAGGTCGGTCGGACCGACCTGGATGCTCGTGCCGAGTTGATCGCACACGCCGCAGTCAAAGCATGGTGTCCAACGGCAGTCCTCGACACCATGCTCACCCACCGAGTCCTGCCAGTCTTCCCAGAGCCACTCTCGATCAAGACCCGAATCAAGGTGATCCCACGGGAGCACCTCAGCATGGTCGCGCTCACGGGTGGTGTACCAGTCAAGGTCGACAGGCTCATCCGCCAGTGCGGTGTGCACTGCCATCGACCACCGGTCAAAGTCGAAGTGCTCACTCCAGCCATCGAAGCGGGCTCCGTCCCGCCACGCTTGCAGGATCACTCGGCCAACTCGGCGATCGCCCCGGGAGAGTAAGCCTTCGATCGTCCCAGGCTTGCCATCGTGGTAGCGGAAGCCAATGGATTTGCCGTACTCACGATTCGACCGGATGGCGTCGCGCAGTTTGGCCAGCCGAGCATCCGTGGTCTCGTGATCCAGTTGTGCAGCCCATTGGAAGGGCGTGTGCGGCTTGGGGACGAAGCCGCCAATGGACACGGTGCAGCGGATGTCACGGCGGCCACTAACTTCACGACCGACGCGAATCACCTCGGCAGCCATGCGCGCGATCTGAAGCACGTCCTCATCTGTCTCTGTCGGAAGCCCACACATGAAGTAGAGCTTCACCTGCCGCCAGCCGGCTGCATAAGCGGTCGCCACGGTGCGGATGAGGTCCTCCTCCGTCACCTGCTTGTTGATGACTCGGCGCATACGCTCGCTGCCCCCCTCGGGAGCAAAGGTGAGCCCACTCCGGCGACCGTTGCGAGACAACTCGTTGGCAAGGTCAATGTTGAACGCATCAACCCGCGTGCTGGGCAGCGACAGGGACGTCTGCGACCCCTCGTAGCAGTCGGCGAGATAGGTCGTCACCTCGGCGATCTCAGAATGGTCCGCGCTGGAGAGCGAGAGTAGGCCAACCTCTTCATATCCCGTGGCTTGCAGGCCGTTTGCCACCATGGCGGCGATACCTGCCTTGCTGCGCTCTCGAACAGGCCGCGTGATCATGCCCGCCTGACAGAACCGACAGCCACGCGTGCAGCCGCGAAAAATCTCTACACTCATGCGCTCATGGACTGTCTCCGCGAGAGGCACCAGCGGCGCCTTGGGATAGGGCCACTCATCCAGATCCATGAGGGTGTGCTTGGCCACCCGCCAGGGGATGCCCGACTGACGCGGCACAACTCGCCGGATACGCCCATCCTCGAGGTACTCCACGTCATAGAGCGACGGGACGTACGCCACCCCCGACGTTGCGATCAGCTGCAGGAGACCGGCCCGTCCACCCGGGCGCCCTTCGCGCTTCCAATCCCGCACGATGTCGGTGAGCCGAAGAACGGCCTCCTCCCCGTCTCCCAGGACCGCCGCGTCAATGAAGTCAGCGATCGGCTCCGGGTTGAAGGCAGCGTGGCCCCCCGCCACGACGATGGGATCGGACTCGCCGCGTTCCACGGCGAGTATGCCGATACCCGCGAGGTCGAGTGCGGTAAGCATGTTGGTGTAGCCGAGCTCGGTAGAAAAGGAAATCCCGAAGAGATCAAAGGCCCCGACCGGTCGGTGGGCATCCACGGTGAACTGGGGGACGGCGTGCTCACGCATGAGCGCCTCGAGGTCGGGCCACACCGCATAGGTGCGCTCACACAGCACACCCGGCTGCTCATTGAGCACCTCATAGAGAATCTGCACGCCCTGATTGGGGGCACCCACCTCGTAGGCATCGGGATACATCAGCGCCCAGCGCACCTCGGCGGCATCCCAGTCGCCGACGACGGCATTGACTTCGCCTCCGACGTACTGGATCGGCTTCTGAATGCGCGGGAGCAGGGCTTCGAGCGCGGGGAAGACGGAGGCAGCAGACATGGCGTCAGGATACCCGCGGGGCATATCCATCAGGACTGCTGTTGGTGGATCCGGACGTTTTCGAGCAGGCCGAGGGCTATCCACGACGCAAACATGGATGTACCCCCGTACGACACGAAGGGGAGAGGGACACCCGTGATCGGCATGATTCCGAGATTCATGCCGATGTTTTCAAAGGACTGGAAGGCGAGCCACGCCACCACGCCGGATGCCACGAGGCGCCCATAGAGTTCCGTGGCTCCGAGGGCGATCCGCATGCCTCGCCACAGCAGGATGCTGAGGAGCAGGATCGTGATGGCAGCTCCGACGAAACCTGCCTCCTCTCCGATGACCGTGAAGATGAAGTCACTCTCGTTGACAGGGACAAAGTTGCCCTGGGTTTGTGGTCCCTCAAAGAGACCCCGGCCCCACAGTCCTCCACCGCCAATCGCGATCCGCGCCTGATTGGCATTGTAGGCCGCTGTGCTGGCCACCTCCTCCGGATTGACGAAGGATGTGAGCCGGGCAATCTGATAGTCCTTGACGAATCCGAGTTGCCAGGCAACAACCGCTGCTGTGATGCCTCCGACGAGCAGTCCGGTGACCCACCGAGTGCGAGCACCGGACACGGCGACCATGGTCACCACGATGGTGCACATGATGAAGACGGTGCCCGTGTCATTTTGCAGCAGCACCAATCCGATCGGGATCGCCGCCAAACCCAGGGCTAAAGCCACATCGCGATCGCGGGGCTCGGCTTCGGCGTCACGCTTCTCGGCCAAAACAACGGCCAGGATGAGAATGATGGCGACCTTGGCAAACTCCGACGGCTGGATTGTGAACCCGCCCGGCAATTGGATCCAGGCGCGCGCACCCGCGATCGTCGCGCCCAGCGGGGTGTACACCAGCAGGATGCCAATGATCGCCAGGGCGTAGAAGATCGGTGCGTAGGCCCGCAGGAGGCGATAGTCCAACCGAGACACGATGAAGGCAAGGATCAGGGCGATCGCGATGTTGACCAGATGGCGGTTTAGGAAGTACTGAGGGTCGTCGCCGGCAAGATCCGACCTACTCGCGGACCAGACGAAGACGGAACTACCCACGCTAAGAATGAGTGCTGCCGCAAGCAGCCACCAGTCAAGTCTGTGCAGGTATGACTGCCGCCCCGTTTGCCGGGCACCTAGGAAGCGCCTTTGTGCGGCGGACTCGGGAGCGCTCACGGGGAGGGTCCCCGGATGGTCGATGACACCGATGTGGGCCTCTGCGCGAGTGGGCCGTCGGGGACCACCGGCGTCCCATCAGGACGCACCATCGGCAGGGTCTGGGAGGGGGCCCCGCCAATGAAGACGCTCTGCTCCGGGATGACAACGCCGTCGACCACCCCGAAGATTGCGTCATAAATGGTGCGAACGGCGGGTCCCACCGTGACCGAGCCCGTGCCACCGCGCGTCACCATCATCACCACGGCGTACTTCGGGTCATCCGCCGGGGCAAAACTCGCAAACCATGCTGTCGTTGAGTTGTCGCTGAATACCTGGGCGGACCCCGTCTTGGAAGCAATGGGGATCTGGTCGAGCGGGAAGCCTTCGAAGGGAACCCTGCCGGTGCCCTCCGTCGTGACGGTCGCCAACGCCGTACGCAGGAAGTCAAAGGTGCCCTCCGGGGCGGCTACCGTGCTGCGCACGACCGCTGAGAACTCCTGGACTACCTCGCCACGACTGCTCAGTACCGCCTTGGCCACCTGCGGCTGGTAGACGGTTCCTCCGTTGGCAATCGCCGCGTACGTCATGGCGAGTTGGAGGGGTGTAATCGACGTGTCCCCCTGTCCGATGGAGGCATTGATGGCATCCCCGTTGCGCCAACGGAATCCGTCGAGGCAATTCTCCTTGGCAAGGGCGGTGTAGTACAGCGCCAGGGTGAGATTCTCTTTACGCAGATCCGAGAAACCCTCCTTCGCATCGGCACACCAGGTTTCTCGACGCTGTTCCCAAACGAGCAACTTCTCGTCACGACCTGAAACTAGGCCGGCAGCCTCATTGGGCAGGTCGATTCCCGTCTGTTCACCCAGGCGGAAGGAGGCAGCAGTCTCTGCGATCGGATCGGGGGCGCCGACGGGAGCAAACAGCCCACCTCCCTTGAGCCAGATCTCGTCAGCGATGCGATAGAACACCGTGTTGCAGGAGACCTCCAGGGCGCGGGCAAGAGTGATGGGGCCGAAGCCGGAGGACTCGAAGTTGCGGAACAGTTGCGAGCCAACCTGGTAGTCCGCTGGGCATGGGTAGGTGCCGTTGAGGTCGTAACCTTCTCGCGCGGCAGCGACCGTCGTGACGGCCTTGAAGGTTGATCCGGGAGCGTAGGTGCCCTGCGTAACCGTCGACGACAGGGCACGGTCAGCCAGGAGCCGCTCATAGTCCCTGGTCGAGATACCTCCCACCCACAGTTGCGGGTCGTATGTCGGGTAGCTCGCCATGGCGAGCACAGCACCGTTGCTCACATCGATGACGACTGCCGCGCCCGTGTCGGCGATCTCGCCTGCCTCACGCGCTCGTTCCACCGAGTCGGCAATGGCCGCCTCCACGACCGACTGCAAGTGCGCATCAACCGTCGTGACAACAAAATTTCCGGCGACCGCCTCCGACTCCGCCACGGTGCCCGTCACCCGGCCCACCTGATCCACCGCGAGCGTTGTGATCCCCGGGATGCCTCGGAGTTCGCCGTCGTATTGAGCCTCAAGGCCATTGCGTCCCACAAGATCACGGGCACGCAGGCGGGCAGGATCTGTCGAACCTCCCTGTGCATCGATTTTTTCCTGGGTCACGGGTCCGACGTAGCCGAGGACATGGGCGAGATTGGCATCGAATGGTCCGGGATACTCACGCACCGCCTCCAACTGCGCAGTCACGCCCGGGAAGTCAGCACGGCGCTCCATGATTGTGAGCGCGGTTTCGGTGTCTACATCCTTGGCCACGGGCACCGGCTGGTACGGCGAACCGTCCCAGCACACGGGCAGCGGAGGCGCACCTTCTGATCCGCACGGCATGAGCTTCTGTTCGATCGTGCTGCGCGCCACGCCGAGAGCCTCGGCCAATCGGCCTAGGACAGCATCTCCGTCGTCGTCCTCCCTCGCGAGTACCGCGCTGTCAACCGATACAACGAGAGAGGTTCGATTAGCCACGAGAGGACGCCCCCGCTGATCCAGGATGAGTCCACGGACAGCCGGGGTGACCACCTCGCGGGTTGTGTTGCTCGCCGCTTGAGCGGCGTACTCGTCTCCGACCACGAGTTGCAGATAAAACAATCGCGCGGAGAGCGTGGCGACAAGGGAGACGATGAGGACCCCGAGCACGACGAGGCGCAGATGGGACCTGTCGCTCATCGCTGATCTGTCGCTCATCGCACCTCCCCACCTCACCGGCAGCCCTGGCGCCATCGATGGCGGCCAAACCACCACGGTACGGCGCACCAGGGGATGAGTCGCTTCGGGCGTGGTCGAGTGCGTCCGTTAGTCGGACGTTCGTCAGCGGGTGTAGGCCTCGGGCACGATCCGGCGACTCAGCCACGCGATGGGCAGAAGAAGGACAAGAGCCAGGATCGCGGCGTACAACGACGATGACAGCATCAATCCGAGAACCTCATCCCAACGCACCCGCGGATCACCGAGCAGGCCTCCGATGACCGCACCACCGAGGGTGGTGAAGCCAGCAGCCACCGCGGCGAGGACAACGAAAGAGGGCCAGGGCCGATCATCAGACTCCGCAAAACGTCCCACCACATACCCCACCACGGTGAGGAGCAGCGCGGTCACACCGATGGTGCCGGCTGCCGGCGGCGCGATATCGACCAATAGTCCCCCGGTGAACCCGCACACCGCTCCTGTGCTCGCTCCAAACTGCGCCGACAGCGCGACCACAACAACAAGGACAAGCGTCGGTGTCGCTCCGGGGAACGGCAGCGGTGCCAGAATTGTCACCTCAACCAAAACCGCCAGGATGAGGACAACGGAACACAGCAGACCACGTCGCAATGTCATCATCCACCGCCGGAATTCGGGGTGAGCACTTCACGCGGGGGTGACTCGGGCGCGCGCAGGACAACCCCGACGATATCGAGTCGCGAGATATCGACGTAGGGGGTGAGAAGTGCAGATCGAGTCAATTGACCCTGGGTACCGCGCATTTCGGCGACCACCCCGATAGGGATACCCGGTGCATAGGGACGACCTCCCTCGGATCCGAAGGAGACAACAACATCACCAATATCCACCACGGCCAAGGGGTCCAGCAACTGCATCTGCAGGGAGTCCTGGCGTCCCGTCCCGGCGATGATCCCGATTTGCGAAGTCCCCGAGAGACGGCCCCCCACCGACGAGGTTGCATCGACGATCAGCAGGACAGTCGACGTGGTCGGACCGACTTCGATGGTCCGACCCACGAGCCCGGCGCCGCGGATGACCGACATGTCCTTCTCAACGCCGTCACGGGACCCTGAATCAATGGTCACGGTCCAGGCAAAACCTTGCGCGGGTCCCACGCCGATCACCTGGGCCGGCACAGTGACGTAATCGTTGGCGTCGACGAGTCCGATGAGCGCATCCACGTCCGCGACACGGGCCCGATCGATGTCAACGGTGTCGAGCTCAGCCCGAAGGCGGGCGTTCTCGGCCTCGAGTTCGGTGAGACGCTGTTGCGTCTCACCGAGACTGGATAGCGACTCGACACCATCACGTAGTGGAATGACAACGACGGCCATCGCACGTTCAGCAGAGCCGAGAACGGTCTCACCAACGACACGCAATGGACGGGTGATGCCCCCATCGCCACCGCGTAGATCAAACACGATGAGCGTGATGGATGTCAGGACGAGGATGGCAAGAATGATCCGCGAACGCCGCGTGTCCCTCATGACGGCCGGGCCGCGAACCCTAGTGGCGTGGCTCGGAGATGAGCACCTGCTGAAGAGCCTCAAACTCCTCGACGCACTTGCCCGAGCCCATGGCGACGCATTCCAGGGGGTTTTCGGCGACCACGATGGGCATACCCGTCTCATGGCGCAGTCGTTCATCGAGGCCCGTCAGGAGCGCTCCACCCCCGGTGAGGACGATTCCCCGGTCCATGATGTCGCCAGACAGTTCGGGGGGCGTGCGGTCCAGCGTGGTTTTCACCACATCAACGATGGAATTGACCGGCTCGTCAATGGCTCGTCGGATCTCCTCGGCCGTCACCACAACCGTGCGCGGCAATCCACTCACGAGGTCACGACCCCGGATCTCTGCATGAGGCTCATCCGGCATGGGGAATGCCGAACCGATGGCAACTTTGATCTCTTCTGCTGTCCGCTCTCCCAGCAGGAGCGAGTACTCCTTCTTGACGTACTGAATGATCGCGTTGTCGAGCTCGTCACCGCCGACACGAATAGAAATTGATGTCACGATGCCACCCAGGGAGATGACCGCGACCTCGGTGGTGCCACCACCGATGTCAACGACCATGTTGCCCGTCGGTTCATGCACCGGCATGTTCGCGCCGATAGCCGCCGCCATAGGTTCTTCGATGATGTAGACCTTGCGTGCTCCGGCGGCATAGCCCGCATCCTTGACCGCACGTTGTTCCACCCCGGTGATGCCCGACGGGACGCAAATCACAAGGCGTGGCTTAGCCAGGTGACGACGGCGATGCACCTTCTGGATGAAGTAGCGAAGCATTCGTTCGGTCGTGTCAAAGTCAGCGATGACACCGTCCTTGAGCGGGCGGATGGCCACGATGTTGCCCGGGGTGCGACCGATCATCTTCTTGGCCTCGGACCCCACCGCCAGGATGCCACCCGTATTTTGATTGATGGCGACGACGGAAGGCTCGTTGAGGACGATCCCGCGGCCGCGCACATAGACGAGGGTGTTGGCCGTGCCGAGATCGACGGCCATATCGCGACCGACGAACGACATCGTGTTAGACACTCACCCTCCCCTTAACGGGACCCGCGCGGCGCCGGGCGGGATCTATCGTACGCGGAATAGCATGACCGCCCCAATGCCCGTCCAAGAAGGCCGTCCACGGAGTCCGGGCACGGGGTATGGAGATCCAGCCACCTATGCCTCATCGACGCGCTGTGCCCGGGTAACCTCGAGTTGCCGCAGGGCTGATTCCAGTCGTTGCGTCGTCGCGGAATCGATCGCGAAACCAAAGGCGGCGGGGACGATGCCACCAAGATCCGCTCGATAGTCATGGCCCCGGCTCTCAAAGTTGCCCGGGACGATGTGGGTGGCGAAGAGAGTGTCGACCAGGACCTGTGCCCAGGTGATCCCCGGCGCCCAGACCATCCCCTGCGGAACGTTGCGTCCCCGCGGGGGTACTCCCAGCCAGAAGGGGCGGCGATACATGACCGTCGGCTCAAAGCGCACGACCGGGTCACCGTCGTGCTCAAGGAACCACACCCGCGGTCGGGGTACCGGGAGCGTGGCCGGGACCTGGTCGGGGCGATCCACGGTGATGGACTCCGCCGCCACAGCCGCGTGGAAGTCCACTGACTCCGACCCGCCCGGCGTGCCGACCCAGAGAGCTGCGTGGACGCCGAGACGATCAAGATCAACCGTCCCTGCAGGAAGGGCACGCTGCTGAACTCGAGCGCCCAGGCTCTCACCGTAAAGAACGAGGCGAGGACGGTGCGCGCGTCCGATGAGGTCGGTTGCAATGGCTTCGAGTAGCAGTGACTGCGTGTGGCCGGCTAGACCGACCCGGTCAAGTGAGAGGAAGGATGGCAGCAACCCATAACCGACAGCGACGGATGCGCAGTCGCCCAGCGTCAATATCTCCACTACGTCAACCGGAGTGGGATTCGCATAGCCACTGCCCGCGGGTGAACCGATGAGCAGAACGGAGCGGTCGTAGGCAGCTGTCCGGCGTAACTCCTCCAGGGCGAGCGCGACCCTCTCCTCCGCCGTCGCAGCGGAATCCACACCCACGAAGACGCGGATGGCCTCCATGCGCGGCATTGACCCCGTGACCTGCTCGACAACGTCGGCGGGCACAGTCGAGCCCACGAATCGAGCTCCCTCTCGGCCCACCGTGGCAAAGTCGACGTGCGAGCCGGGGCCTCCCGACACCGTATGCAGGGTCGGCGGGATGGAGAATCCCGGCTCAATCTCGCGGCCGGCTCCCTCGAGGCGTGCACCGGCCTGGTGCTTGGCAATGCGGTAGGTGCCCAGCAGCCCCGCACCTGCCGCTGATGCAACAACTGCGCGCCGCGCGCGCTGACCCAGCGAAGGAAGACCACCGCCACGGATCCCGAGGGATCCTGCCGCGACGTAGGCGACGGTTGCGCTCACCAGGGTCGTGACGGCAATGAAGGCAGGACGCACCCGCGCTGGCCACGGCACCAGTGTCGGCCTGGAGGCAACCCGCGCACCGGCGACGGCCACGGCCACGGCCAGACCGACTCGCACACCTCCGCGTCGGCTGATCGTGACCATGTCAGGGAAGGCCGGGGAAGAAGAGTTCTATCTCACGGGCTGCCGACTCGGGCGAATCCGAACCATGTGTGACGTTGTACTGAGTTTCCGTCGCGAGGTCGCCGCGGATTGTTCCCGGGGCCGCAGTCGCTGGATTCGTCGCGCCCATCATGGAGCGCCAGGCGCTGATGGCCGCGGGGCCTTCAATGACGGCGGCCACGAGGGGGCCGGACGTGATGAATTCGACGAGATCGGGGAAGAATGGCTTCTCCGCGTGCTCCGCATAGTGCGCCTTCGCCACCTCAGCGGGGATGGTGCGCAACTGCACCGCGATGAGACGGAATCCCTTGTGCTCGATACGCGCAAGAACCTCGCCCACGAGGCCGCGGGCGACACCGTCGGGCTTGATCAGGACGAGAGTGCGTTCGGACACGTGTGCTCCTTAGCCGAGGGTGCGTGACAGTGCGGACCTATGGAGGTCGCTGCTGAAGGGGGCAGCCTATCCCGCAGCCTCATCCACCTGGCGAGCCAGGCGGATGGCCAAGCCCCAGAGCAGTGCAAAGATTCCGCCGACGATGAACATGGGGGGTGCAAGCAGGCCCGTGAGGACGACCAAGCCCTGCAGCACCCAACCCACGGGCACGGCCCAGGGTCGGGTGACGTAACGCGCGAGGACCACCAGTGCCAGTGCGAGGGTGACCCCGCCCGTGATGCCCAGCCATGGGGGCACCGGAACGGTGCCCACGACGACGACGACGGGAATGGCCAGGAGGACCACGATCGCTTCGAAGGCGAGAACCGCCGCGCCAAGAACCCTCACCGATCACGCCGGGCGAGCAAGGACCGAGCCTCCCCGGCGGTCACGACGGACCCGGTGACGATCACCCCCGAGGCGGCATAGGTGTCAGCCTCCTCGGCCAGTCGAACACCGGCATCCAGCGCATCCTCTAGTCGTCGGGAGACCGTGACCCTGTCCTCGCCGAAGATCTCGCTAGCCAGCGCGGCGAGGTCATCAGCAGGCAGTCGCCGCGGGGAGTCGTTCTGGGTCACAACGATCTCGTCAAGGACCGATTCCAGCGCAATGAGGATCCCGCGCGCATCCTTGTCAGCAAGGACGGCGACCACTCCGACAAGATGCGTGAAGGCGAAGGCCTCCCCCAGAGCATCCGCGAGGGAGGCTGCACCGGCCGGATTGTGGGCTGCGTCGATGATCACCGTGGGTCCTCTGCGCACGATCTCCAATCGTCCCGGCGACGTCACCGCGGCGAAACCCTCACGGACGGCATCAATGTCCAAACTCAGCGCCCCGCCGCCTATGAATGCTTCCGTGGCGGCGAGAGCCACCACAGCATTGCGGGATTGATGCCTGCCAAAGAGCGGCAGGAACACATCGTCGTAGATGCCCGTGAGCCCCCGCAAGGTGAGCATCTGACCGCCAACGGCCACCGATCGATCCATAACCTCGAATGCGCGGCCCTCCCACGCTGAGGCCACACCCATCTCGTCAATGCGCGACTGCAAGACGTCCGCTGCCTCAGGGTCCTGCTCAGCAATAACGGCGTAGGAGCCACTTTTGATGATGCCGGACTTCTCGGTGGCGATGAGGGAGATGCGATCACCGAGGACCTCAGCATGATCCATGGCCACGCGCGTCACCACCGAGACCTGGGGATGACAGACCGATGTCGCATCCCAGGTGCCACCCATGCCGACTTCGACCACAGCGACGTCGACGGGGGCATCGGCAAATGCGGCATAGGCAATGGCGGTCATGGTCTCGAAGAAGGTGATGGGCGGCTCCCCCTGCTGCTCGGCCCGGGTGTCAACCGTCGCGATGAAGGGGGCGATATCCCCCACGACACCGACAAAATGGTCAGCGGCGATGGGATCGCCATCAATCTCGATCCGTTCACGCATGTCGGTGAGGTGCGGGCTGGTGTAGAGCCCCGTGCGCAACCCCAGGGCACGAAGCAGACTGGCGATCATGCGGGCTGTAGAGGACTTGCCGTTGGTGCCCGTCACCTGGATGACGGGATAGGCACCCTGCGGCTGACCCATCAGGTCCATGAGCGAACTCATATGGCTCAAACTTGGTGAAATAGCGCTCTCCGGCCAGCGACTGAGCAGCTCAGCTTGGATCGCTGCGTAGCGCTCTTCGTGCGGGGTGCTCTCCTGCAGCTCGGTCACGTGTTCCAGCCTAGTCCCCGCCTCCTAGGATGTGCAGCCATGAGCAGTCGACTCCCGGAGAAGCCCACGATCGACGGCATCGAGCAGAAGTGGGTCGATGCGTGGGAGCGCGACGGCATCTACCACTTCGATCGCACCCGTGATCGCGATGGGGTGTACTCCATTGACACTCCCCCACCCACGGTGAGTGGCTCACTCCATGTGGGACATGTCTTTTCCTACACGCACACGGACTGCATCGCTCGTTACAAGCGGATGCGTGGCTATTCCGTCTTCTACCCGATGGGATGGGATGACAACGGCCTACCCACGGAACGCCGAGTTCAAAACTTCTACGGTGTGCGCTGTGACCCTTCCCTCCCGTACGACCCATCCTTTGAGCCACCGGTCGAGCCCGATGCCAAGGTGCAGATCCCGATCTCCAGACGCAACTTCGTCGAACTGTGTGAGCGTTTAACCGTCGAGGATGAAAAGGTCTTCGAGGAGTTGTGGAGGCGCCTGGGCCTCTCGATTGACTGGTCGCAGAATTACCAAACCATTGATGACAACGCGCGAGCCGTCAGCCAACGTGCATTCCTCAACAACCTGGCCCGGGGCGAGGCGTACCAGGCCGAGGCACCCACCCTGTGGGACGTGACCTTCCGCACAGCGGTTGCCCAGGCCGAACTCGAGGATCGTGAGCGACCAGGCGCCTACCATCTCATCGGCTTCGCCCGCTCGGACGGTGGCGAGCCCATCTACATCGAGACCACGCGTCCTGAACTCATTCCAGCCTGCGTCGCTCTTGTCGCCCACCCCGACGATGAGCGCTACCAGTCGCTTTTTGGATCTATGGTGTCCACGCCCATCTTCGGGGTGGAGGTCCCGGTGGTCGCGCATACCCTGGCGGATCCCGACAAGGGTTCGGGTATCGCCATGATCTGCACCTTCGGTGATCTCACGGACGTCATCTGGTGGCGGGAACTGCAATTGCCGACCCGACCCGTCATCGGTTGGGACGGTCGCTTCCTGCCTGACACTCCCGCATGGATCGCGGGTGAGGAGGCGGGCGCAGCGTATGCCGAACTCGCGGGGGCAACCTCACATACCGCACGTGAGCGCATCGTGGAGCGTCTGCGCATCTCAGGCGATCTCGTCGGTGAACCACGTGAGATCACCCATGCAGTGAAGTTCTTCGAAAAGGGTGACAAGCCCCTCGAGATTGTCACGACACGTCAGTGGTACTTCACCAACGGCGGCCGCGGGCCTGAACTGCGCGCCGAGCTTCTCGCCCGCGGACGCGAATTGCGCTGGCACCCAGCTCATATGCAGGTGCGCTACGAAAACTGGGTGGAGGGACTCAACGGCGACTGGCTCGTCTCTCGTCAGCGGTTCTTCGGCGTCCCACTGCCCGTGTGGTATCCGCTGGATGCTGACGGCAATCCCGATTACGACACCCCGATGATCCCCGCCGATGACGACCTCCCGATCGACCCGTCCAGCGATGCTCCCGCCGGCTACACCGAGGACCAGCGTGGCAAGGCCGGTGGCTTTATCGGCGATCCGGATGTCATGGACACCTGGGCAACCTCGTCGCTCACACCACAGATCGCAGGGGGGTGGAGTCGTGACGAGGATTTGTGGGCCCGGATCTTCCCCATGGATTTGCGTCCGCAGGCGCACGAAATCATCCGCACGTGGCTCTTTTCGACGGTCGTGCGTAGCCATCTGGAGTTTGATCAACTGCCCTGGACGGATGCATCCATCAGTGGATGGATCCTTGATCCGGACCGCAAGAAGATGAGCAAGTCCAAGGGCAATGTCGTAACGCCCATGGGCCTGCTCGATGAGCACGGCTCTGATGCCGTGCGTTACTGGGCTGCTTCCGGACGCCCCGGCACCGACACCGCCTTTGATGTCGGGCAGATGAAGATCGGTCGACGCCTGGCGATCAAGATTCTCAATGCGTCGAAGTTTGTGCTGGCGCTCGAGCCGACAGCCAACCCCGCTGCCGTCACCGCACCCCTCGATCGTGCGATGCTCGCCGACCTCGCCGAGACGGTGCGTCAGGCGACCGAGGCATTCGAGGACTACAACTACACCCGCGCGCTCGAGACGGCCGAGTCCTTCTTTTGGACTTTTACCGACGACTACGTCGAACTCATCAAGGACCGCGCGTACGGCGGGCAGGGTGAGCAGGGAGCCCTCTCCGCGAAGGCCGCGCTGGCGATCGCCCTGGACGCGCAATTGCGCCTCTTCGCCCCATTCCTCCCCTTCGTGACAGAGGATGTCTGGTCCTGGTGGCACGACGGATCCATCCACTCGATGTCCTGGCCATCGACGGATGAGGTGTCAGCAATCGCCGACGATGGTGATCGCGCTGTCGTGTCGGACACTGCCGTAGCGCTCACTGCCATTCGCAAGGCCAAGAGCGAAGCGAAGGTTTCCATGCGCGCTGACGTCACTCGCGTCGTCATCCACGGGCCCGCGGATGCACTGAATCGGCTCGCCTTGATCGCGGGTGACCTCAAGGCAGCCGGCTCCATCGCTGACCTCGTCTTCGAGGAGTCGGGAGACGCGATCAGGGTCGACGTGACCCTGGCCGGTGAGCCTGCCTAAGCCTTGCGGGCGTTGTGGCGGACGCCCCACTCGGCGGCTGCGGCGGCATAGTCGCCTTCGGCTCCGGACCACTCCCATACCCGGGCGAATCCCGGCAGCGGGTCCTCGACGGTCATCTCGACGACACGTGGCCGACCGGCCGTGAAGGCCTTGACGTTGGCGGTCACCGTGTCGACGTAGGTGGCTGCCACCTCGGCCCACTCGGCATCCGAGTAGGGATCGCGACGCGAGATGATGCCCATGCCGAAGGCGCGCAGGATCGAGATGCGACCACGGCGGCGCTCACGGAAGCTATCGATGACGGCGTCGCGATCGCGAGTGAGGTGCACGTACACAGGATCGTCTCCGAAGCGCTGCCCCAGTGGCCCGAGGATCCACGTGAGGCGATTATCGGCCTCCGCATGCCAGTCGGGATAGGCGAGCCTGTCATCTCCAAGCAATGCGGCCCGCGACTCGTGGCCGGAGGTGTAGTTGGTGGCGTTCTCGAAGGCACGGGTGAACGTCGTCGTGCCCGATCGTCCAGTGCCGAGGCAGAAGACGCGCATGAAGGCTAGGCAGATTCCTTGCGGACCCGGCGTTTGGGCGTCTCAACTTCGCGCGGCACCAGGGTGGGCAGCACGTTGTCGCGCACTGTCTCCTGAGTGACCACGACGCGGGCCACATCGGAACGGCTCGGGACGTCGTACATGACGTTGAGCAGGACTTCCTCCAGGATTGCGCGCAGGCCACGTGCGCCTGTGCCCCTCTTCAGCGCTTGATCAGCAACCTCGCCGAGTGCCTCATCCGTGAACTCGAGCTCGACGTTATCAAGGTCGAAAAGCCGTTGGTACTGCTTTACGAGAGCGTTGCGCGGCTCGGTGAGGACCTTCATCAGAGCATCTCTATCGAGTTTGGCCACCGAGGTGAAGACGGGCAGGCGGCCGATGAACTCGGGGATCATGCCAAATTTGAGCATGTCTTCCGGCATGACGTACCCGAAGATGTCGTCCATGTTGGGGTCGCTGACCGACTCGCCATCCTCGGACACGATGTCGAAGGTGAAGCCGACGCGCTTCTTGCCGATGCGCTGCTCGATGAGTGTGTCCAGACCGGAGAAAGCCCCTCCAACGATGAAGAGGACGTTGGTGGTGTCGATCTGAATGAACTCCTGATGGGGATGCTTGCGACCACCCTGCGGCGGGACGGATGCTGTGGTGCCTTCGAGGATCTTCAGGAGTGCCTGTTGGACCCCCTCCCCCGACACATCACGGGTGATCGACGGATTCTCGCTCTTGCGGGCGATCTTGTCGATCTCATCGATGTAGATGATCCCGGTCTCGGCTCGCTTCACGTCGTAGTCTGCGGCCTGAATCAACTTCAGCAGGATGTTCTCGACGTCTTCGCCGACATACCCGGCCTCGGTGAGTGCGGTGGCATCCGCGATGGCGAAGGGGACGTTGAGCATGCGAGCCAGCGTCTGCGCTAGGAGCGTCTTGCCTGATCCGGTCGGACCGAGCAGCAGGATGTTGGACTTCGCTAGCTCGACGGCATCATCACGACCACGCACATTGGCGCCCGCCTGCACGCGCTTGTAGTGGTTGTAGACGGCGACCGAGAGGGCCTTCTTGGCGACATCCTGGCCGATGACGTAGTTGTCGAGAAATTCATAGATCTCGCGAGGCTTGGGCAACTCTTCGAAGGGTGTGTCGGCGGAATCACTGAGTTCTTCCTCAATGATCTCGTTGCACAGATCGATGCACTCATCACAAATGTAGACACCGGGGCCCGCAATGAGCTTCTTGACCTGCTTTTGGCTCTTCCCACAAAAAGAGCACTTGAGGAGGTCACCCCCATCACCAATCCGCGCCACGGCTGCTCCCTTGAACGTGGGCAGGCGAATGCCCTTCGAGGATCCGACGGTACAGCCCCGGCCCATCAGGAGGGGCGGATTGCGGCTCCGGCGCGTTCAGCCATCAGCGGACGGCCCCTCGCGACGGCGCTATAACGCCCCGGGGACCTTGCGGGACGAGATCACCTGATCGATGATTCCGTAGTCCTTGGCCGCGTCAGCGGTGAGAATGCGATCACGCTCGATCTCCTTCTCGATCTGCTCCTTGGTGCGACCGGTGTGCAGAGACAGGATCGTCTCCATCTCCTCCCGCATCCGCAGGATTTCGTTGGCCTGAATCTCAACATCCGACGCCTGGCCACCGCCCTCGGTGTAGGGCTGATGAATGAGGATGCGCGAGTGCGGCAGCGCAAAACGCTTACCTGGCGTGCCGGCAGCCAACAGGATGGCGGCAGCGGACGCTGCCTGCCCCAGGCACACCGTCTGGACCTGGGGCTTGACGAACTGCATCGTGTCGTAGATCGCCGTCATCGCGGTGTAGGAGCCACCCGGTGAGTTGATGTAGATCTGAATGTCACGGTCGGGGTCCATGGACTCCAGGCACAGCAATTGAGCCATCACATCGTCCGCTGATGCGTCATCAATCTGCACGCCGAGGAAGATGATGCGCTCTTCGAAGAGTTTGGTGTAGGGGTTGTGCACGCGCTCCCCGTTGGCCGTCCTCTCCCGGAACTCAGGCAGGATGTAGCGGGCCGTGGGTGGGGTGACCCCGGAGTGGATGCGCATGAAGTCTCCTTGGGTGCGAGCAGCGGACGTGCGGGGATCAGTAGTCACGATGAGGCTCCAGGCGCGTCAGCCGCTGAGGAGTACACATGATCGATGAGGCGATAATCTCGTGCAGCCTCGGCGGTGAACCATCGATCCCGATCTGAGTCTGCCTCAATCTCGTCCACGGAATGCCCGCTGTGCTCGGCGATGAGTTCAGCCATGCGCTTCTTGATGAAGAGCATCTGCTCGGCCTGAATCTTGATATCCGATGCGGTGCCTCCGATGCCACCCAGTGGCTGGTGCATCATGATGCGCGTATTGGGTGTGGCGTAGCGCTTGCCAGGCGCCCCCGCCGTCAGCAGGAACTGCCCCATCGATGCGGCCAGACCCATGGCGATCGTCGTGACGTGGTTTGGGATCAACTGCATGGTGTCGTAAATGACCATGCCGGCCGTGATGGATCCACCCGGTGAGTTGATGTAGAGGGTGATGTCCTTCTCGGGGTCTTCGGCGGCGAGGACCTGAAGCTGCTTGGCGATGCGGTTGGAGTTTTCGTCACGCACCTCACCTTCCAACCAGACGATCCGCTCACGCAGGAGTCGCTCATCAAGCATGTCTCCGAAGCCGGTCATGCTCGGTGCTCCACCACGCAGGTTGATGCTCACGCGAATCTCCTCTCGATCGGTCGGGTTTCCGACCGCCTTCCGACCTTAACGCCGAGGGCCCCGCGTCTAGTCCCGGGCTCGGCGGTGTTCGCCGTGGGCGTAGGGCTCAGGAGAGCGCGTCGTCGCCCTCGGCTGCTCGGAGCTCCTCATCGAGGCTCTCCAGATCCACCGTCCGCCCCGAGGCATCCACCACCCGAGCCTTCTGGGTGACGACGGCCAGGGCCTTGGCCCGGCGAATATCACCGATGGCCATGGGCAACTGACCGGCCTGCACGAGGGCCTGGGCGAAGGCATCCGGGGCCATGCCATAGCGGGGTGCGTTTTGCAGGAGCCAGGAGGACAACTCCGACTCCCCGACCGAGACCTCCTCAGCCTCAGCGATGCGATCCAGCAGGAGTCGGCTGCGCAGCCCATCGCTGGCGCCCTGCTCCACCTCGGCCCGATGTGCATCGTCACCCGCGTGCCCATCTGCGAAGTGCTCATCCACCTCCTGGCGGATGACCCCCTCCGGCAGAGGAAAGTCAACGGATGCCAGCAGTGCCTCGTGCACCTTGCCGCGGGCCTGCATCCCCTGCTCAAGGACGCGCACACGACCCAGGCGGGTGCGGATGTCCTCACGAAGCTCATCTACGGTGTCAAACTCGGATGCCAACTGGGCAAAGTCATCATTGGCCTCGGGCAGGACGCGTTCCCGTACGGCGGCGACGGTCGCATTCACCGTCAGGAGTCGATCGACGTACTCCCCACCCTCCGGTGTGAAGTCAAATGTGCGGGTCTCACCGGCAGAGGCTCCACGCACGGCATCGTCAAAGCCGGGCAGCATGCCATCCGTGCCGAGTTCATAGGACAGGGCCTGTCCCGACAGGTCTTCGACCGCCGAGCCATCGGCCTCGGCTCCCATGATGTCAACGAGGAGCACATCACCATCGGCGGCCGCTCGCTCAACCGGTGACAGCGAGGCGAAGCGACCTCGAAGTGCGAGGAGTTGCTCGTCCACATTCTCGTCGGTGACCTCTGCATCATCGACCTCGACAACGATTCCGGCGTAGTCCGGCAGATCGAACTCCGGTCGCACATCGACCTCGGCAACAAAAGTGAGCGACTCACCATCGTTGAGTTCGGTCACCTCAATCTCAGGTCGGCCGAGCGGACTCACTGAGTTCTCGCGAAGAGCATCCTCGTAGGCCATGGGCAAAATCTCGTTGACCGCTTCTTCGAGCACGGCCGCGCGGCCCACGCGCTGATCAATGACGCGGGAGGGCACCTTGCCTTTGCGGAAGCCCGGGATGGAGATCTGCTTGGCGATGGTCTTATAGGCGGTATCGAGGCTGGGAGCCAACTCCTCAAAGGGGACCTCCACGGTGAGCTTGACCCGGGTGGGCGACAGGGTCTCAGCAGTGCTCTTCACGGGGTTCTCCTACGGCAGACGGGTGGCCAAAGACTACTTGGCGCGCACACAGGACACACATCGCGGTGGTGCCCGTCGATCCGCCCACATCTGGATCACATCGTGCGTCGGGGTACCCGGATTCGAACCGGGGGCCTCCTGCTCCCAAAGCAGGCGCGCTACCAAGCTGCGCCACACCCCGTTGCCCGCTCAGCGACGTAACCCGCTCAGCGACCTCGACAGTCTAGGGGCGCGTCGCCACGGATCCCGGTGACCCCATGACGCGGCGCGTGACGCCGGTCCTCTCACGACCGGGGTCCGACCTACGGGTATCCTGGCAGGGCTTTGCACTGCGCGGGTGTAGCTCAATGGTAGAGCCCCAGCCTTCCAAGCTGGCCATGCCGGTTCGATCCCGGTCACCCGCTCGTCACGAGGAATCCAGCGACTCGTTTGCTCGACATCTCATACGGCGTACCGTGACCGGCATGGCTGAAGACGCTCCCGGCATCATCGATCTCCAACGCCGCGGCATCGACCACCGCATCATCCATCCGGGACACGTGACGTCTGTCGAGGAAGCAGCACAGGCATGCGGCGTGCGACCGGAGCAGGTGGTCAAGACCCTCGTCGTACGCCGCGGTGACGATGATTACGTGCTGGTGCTTGTGCCGGGAGACCGCTCACTTGCGTGGCCCAAGTTGCGCGCCCTACTCGGCGTCAGCCGGATCTCGCTACCCGATGCCGAAGAGGCCCTGGCGGCCACCGGCTATGCCCGCGGCACCATCACCCCACTCGGACTCGACCTTCCGGTGGTGGCTGACGAACGCATTCTCGGCGGGGAGATCACCCTGGGCACGGGTCAGCGCAATACCGTCGTCGCTGTCGAGGCCGACTCGGTGATCGACTCCTACGCCGCGATCGTGGCCGACGTCACGTCGGATGCTTCGACCCGATGACGAGCGGAGCCCGCAGACTCCAGTCGTAGATGACGATCGTGCGCAGCACGACGTCTTGCACAGAGCGATTGCGCTTACTGATCAGCGCCCAGGCAAGGCCGATGGGGAAACCCACAGAGAAGGCGGCGCGTGCCAGCGCCACCGGCCAGCGCACGCGCTCCCCCTTGCGGTTGACCACACGCACGCCCATGAACCGGGCACCCAGCGACCGACCGCTCGTGGCCCAGGCCACCGTCCAGTAGAAGGCCGTGAAGAGGTAGCCCCACAGCACGAGCGTCGCCGCGCGCGGCGGATCGACCTCCACGCCCGGAGTGAAAATGAGCTGGAGGATCTCGATGCCGAACCAGGTGCCCATCATGAGCAGCGCCACGAGGGCTACGTCGATGACGCTGGCCACGAAGCGCGTCGCGAAGCCCGCGCGCTCCCCCTGGAAATCGCGCGCATCCTCAGGGATCGAGTAGTCCTCGGCGCTCTCCCTGCCATCGCCACGTTGCCACTCGCTGAACGTGGTCATGACTCATCTCCGGTGAGGGATTCGGGCTCGCCGGGAGCATCGAGTTTGCGGCCCCGACGCGGCAGGAGCCGATCGACAATGCGAGCGGTCGCGACATCAGTGGCATATGAACGCAGGCGGAGTCCGTCGATGGCGTCGGTGGCAACACCACCGGTGGACTGTCGGATGATTGCCGGGAGATCCGTCTGCTCAATGACGTACTCGGCAATCTCCACGATGGGCAGGCGGTCGATCACCGATTCGAGATCGACCGTGTCGACGAGCGCATCGATGTCCACCCGCTCGCGTACGAGCGCGGTCAGATCCAACTGATCAAGCGCTGCATCGATGACGGTGACGAGTTGGACCCTCTGCAGCACAATCTCCGTCAGATCAATGGAATCCAGCGCCGTCTCGACGATGCTGCGCAGATCCACCCGCTGGAGGACGATCTGCGTCAAATCGAGTTGATCCAATGCCGCGTTGACGATGCTGCGAAGGTCCACGCGATCAAGTACCAGCGACGTGATGTCAATGCGCTGGACAACAGCATCCGTAATGGTAGGCACCACCCGGTCGAGCACCGCGGACGTTGGGGGGCCCGCCACCGCCGTCACCGCTCCAAGAGCAGTGACGGCTGCTGATTCCATGACCGCACCCATGGCACCCAGGAATCCCCGAAAGACGTCGTCGCCATCCGCATCCACGGGCCGAGCGACGACGATGACCTCACGAGTCACGAACCGATCCACGGTCTGATCCTCCCAGACTTCTCCCGATGCCAACGCTCAATAGCGCGGAGCACCTGAGCGCGGTAGCGCGGCGAGGTCCGCAAGATCCGCCGTCGTGAGCACGATGTCGGCTGCGGCCACGTTGTCTTCGAGCCAACGGCGACGCTTCGTGCCCGGGATGGGTACGACGTGTGCCCCCTGCTCCAGGACCCAGGCGAGGGCCACCTGCGCCGCGGTCGCCCCATGGCGGGAGGCGACCGCGCGGATACCGGCGACTATGGACTCGTTGGCGGTGAGTGCCTCCGCCGTGAAGCGCGGATTGGCTGACCGGAAGTCCCCCTCCCCGATGACGTCAGCCGTCACCGTGCCGGTCAGATATCCGCGCCCCAGCGGACAGTAGGCGAGGAATCCGATGCCACGTTCCTCGCAGAGATTGAGCACACCATTGACGACGTTCTCATCCGTCCACAGGGACAACTCGCTCTGGACGCTGGTCACCGGATGGATGGAATCGGCCACGAGAATCTCCTCGACACTCGCCTCTGATAGACCCAGATACGACACCTTGCCGGTCGCGACGAGGTCCGCCATCGCACCCCAGGTCTCCTCCACGGGAACGTCCGGATCAATGCGATGCAATTGGTACAGGTCGATCATGTCGACACCCAGCCGCTCGAGGGACGCATCGCAGGCGGCGCGGATGTCATCAGGTCGGCCGTTGCGCCCATAGTTCGTGGCATCGATGGGCACCAAGCCGCCCTTGGTGGCAATGGTCACCTGATCGCGCAGGCCCGCGTCCACGACGTACTCGCGAATCAACATCTCGTTGGTGAAGGGTCCGTAGACATCTGCCGTGTCCAACAGGGTCACGCCGAGCTCGACAGCCCTCCGCAGCGTCGCAGCCACTTCCTCCGGATCGACGTCGGCGACGGCGTAGGCCCAGGACATGGGCATACAACCGAGTCCGATCTCACTCACGGTGAGGTCACGCAGGCTTCGCTGCTTCATGAGGGCTCCCTCTGAGGACACCGGGGTGTGGGAGCGCTGACCCTAGCCGGGTGACACAGTTCGCACCTGGGATCAGGTCGATTCGCAGTCGTCGGAACATGTGGAAAGCGAGGACAGCATGCCCACGGATGCATATGCACGGACCATGCTCATCGAGAGAGTCAGCGTGGGCCTCGCGGCGGGGATCGCCCCCGGCGCCCTCCTCAGGGCATTCGGCATAGATGCGAGCGAGGATTCCCCCACCCTGCGCTACTTCGCGCGCCTCTTCGCCGTGCGCAACGTCGTCCTCGGGCTGCTCGTCTGGGATGCGCGCCACGATTCACGACGCCTCGAGCGCGTCGCCTGGATCAACGCGGCGACCGAAATCGTTGATGCCGCAGCAGGGGCAGCACCGATGCTGACCGGGCGCACACGCCCATCCGCGGCGGCCGGTGCCATCGCGGCATCCCTTGCCGTGTCTGCCGGATTCGTCGGGTTGGCGCTTCGAGCCCGACGCGATCTGGGGCGTTGACGGCCATCTGCGGATCGTGACGTCTTCGACTAGGACTCGCAGTACTTTTTTAAACCCTTGGTCGCACCCTTGAGTGTGTCCCCCAACGCCTTCTTCAGGAGGAATCCGGGCAGCGGTATGGCCGGATCGATGGACAGGGTGAGCGTCGCCTCCGTGGCACCTGCCCTATCGGTCAGTGACCACGATCCACTCGCATCCTTTTGGGCCTTGCTCGGCGCCACGAGACGCCAGGCCATGGACGTGTCGGTGTGGGTGTAGTCGAGGTCGAATTCATCCTTGGCGACCTTGACGTCGTTGACTTGGCGGGCCCGGGCGGGCAGGCCGTCATCGTTCGTCGCCACAACTTCGGAGGAGATGCATCCGGGAAACCACGTGACCTGGGCCGGTAGGTCCCGCAGGGCCGCGAGGACATCGGAGACCGGCGCATGAATGGTGACGGATTCAGACCCGGTGACGGCACCCATGGAGGCACGGTAGGCCCGCGCGGCAGGGTGGCGCGGCGATTCGCCCGAATCCGCGAGACGGTAACGTCCACGCTCGTGACCGCTGCCGAGCATCCCTCCCGAGCCAGAGTCGTCGTCATTGGTGGCGGCATCATCGGTGCCTCCGTGGCCTATCACCTCGGGCACCTCGGCTGGGGCGCAGACACCCTCCTCCTCGAACGTGACCGGCTCACCTCCGGCACCACCTGGCATGCGGCCGGGCTCATGGTGGCCTTCGGATCCTTCTCCGAGACGTCCACTCGGATGCGGCTCTACACCCGCGACCTCTACAGCCGCCTCGAGGCGGAGACCGGGCAATCCACCGGCTTTGCTCCCATCGGCTTCATCGAAGCCGCTGCGGATGAGGGACGACTTGAGGAATACCGACGCGTCTCAGCCTTGAATCGACACTGCGGCGTCGACATTCACGAGATCACCCCGCGCGAGATTGCCGATCTCTTTCCGATCGCACGCACCGATGACCTGCTCGCGGGGTTCTACGTCCCACAGGATGGTCGGGTCAACCCCGTCGATGCGACGATGGCGCTGGCCAAGGGTGCGCGCATGCAGGGTGTGACGATTCTGGAGCAGACTCCAGTCCTTGATGTCCTGACCAGGGACGGTCGCGTCGTCGGGGTCCGCACCGAGCAGGGCGACATCGAGTGCGAGTACGTCGTGAACTGCGCTGGCATGTGGGCCCGGCAATTGGCCGAGAGGTCCGGCGTGACGGTGCCCAATCAGGCCGCGGAGCACTACTACCTCATCACCGACACCATCCCCGGGCTCGACCCGGACCTCCCGGTCTTTGAGGATCCGGGCTCCTATGGCTACTACCGGCCCGAGGGCGATGGCCTGATGATCGGGCTCTTCGAGCCGGTTTGCGCCCCCTGGCACGTGGACGCGATCCCTGAGGATGCGTCCTTCCTCACCCTGCCACCGGACTGGGATCGCATGGGTCCCTACGTCGAGCGCGCCATGGAGCGCGTCCCGATATCCATGGAGGTCGGCGTCAAGACCTTCTTCTGCGGACCCGAATCCTTCACCCCGGACCTGGCTCCGGTCGTGGGTGAGTCACCCGAGCTGCACGGCTACTTCGTCGCGGCCGGCATGAACTCCATCGGGATTTTGACCGCTGGTGGCATCGGACGCGCCGTTGCCACGTGGATCGTCGACGGACTCCCCGATGTCGACGTCACGGGATTCCATATTGACCGTCTGCATCCGTATCAGACGAGCCCCGACTACCGAGCCTCGCGCACGGTGGAGTCACTGGGCATGGTCTATCAAACCCACTTCCCCGGGCGATCGATGACGACCGCGCGCGGCATCAAGCGCTCTCCCCTGCACAACCAACTCGCCGCTCAGGGTGCGTACTTCCGCGATGTCTCCGGTTGGGAAGGCGCTGACTGGTACGCCGGTCCCGGTGTCGAGCCCACGGTCGGTGAGTTGAGTTGGGGTCGCCAAGACTGGTTTGGCCAATGGGAGCGCGAGCATCGGGCGGTCCGGGAAGGCGTGGGCCTCATGGACATGTCCTTCATGGCGAAATTCCTCGTGGAGGGCCGCGACGCCGGTGCGGTGATGGAGCGCATCTCCGCCAACCGCGTCGATGGAGACGCCGGAGTCATCACCTACACCCCCTGGCTCAATGCGGCCGGCCTGCTGGAAGCAGACCTCACCGTGACCAAACTTGACGACGGGCGCTTCTGGGTCGTCGCATCGGATACGGCCCATCGCCATGTCGAGTCGTGGATGCGTCGCCATGCGGGTGAGAGCGTGGTGGCCATCACGGACATGACCTCGGCGTACGCCCAGATCAACATCCAAGGGCCCAGGTCGCGCGAGGTGCTGCAGTCGCTCACCTCCGTCGACCTCTCCAACGCAGCATTCCCCTTCCGCACCGCGCGCGAGATCGACCTCGGCTTCGCGCGGGCCCTCTGTGTGCGCATCACCTATCTTGGCGAGCTTGGCTATGAGCTCTACGTCCCCGCCGAGCAGGCCGTCCACGTCTATGAGCGCTGTGTCGATGCGGGGGCGGCGTACGGACTGGTGCACACCGGGCTCAAGGCCCTGTCGAGCCTGCGGATGGAAAAGGGCTACCGCGACTACGGCCATGACATCGACAACACCGACTCGGTGCTGGAGGCCGGCCTCGGATTTGCCGTCGACTGGGACACCGACTTCATCGGTCGTGAGGCCGCGCTACGCGTCAAGGAGCAGGGGCCACTGGAGCGGCGCCTGGTCCAGGTGCGGGTCCTGGATCCCGACCCCTTGATGTTCCACGGCGAGATCGTCTACCGCGACGGTCGGCCTGTCGGATACGTCCGCGCGGCGAGCTATGGCCACACCCTGGGTGGCGCCGTGGGTCTGGCCATGGTCGAGCCCGGTGGTCCCGTCACACCCGATGTGATCACCAGTGGCACCTGGGAGGTGGACATCGCCAACACGCGATACCCCGCCGTCGCTTCCCTGCGCCCGATGTATGACCCCGACAGCGCTCGCGTCAAGGCGTAGGGGCCCCGCGCTCGACTAGATCGAGCCGAGCCAGTAGTCCTGCCAGCGCACGAAGATAAGGCCAAGGACAACGACGAACCAAGCGGCGAGAATGAGACCGCGCAGGCCGACGAGCGCCGACACCGCACTGCTCCATGACGCTGGTGTGGGCAGGCGGCCCGAGAGGAGGTTGGCCGAGGTCACCCACACGAAGATCGGGGCGGTGACGGTCCAGACCACCATGCACCAGGGGCACAGGGAGCCTATGGAATAGAGGCTCTGCCACACGAGCCACTGCACGAAGCCAAAGCCGAGCAGGGCGCCCGCGTTGAGCCCCAGCCACACCCAGCGAGGCATGGCAACCCCACCGGCAAGGAGCACGCCCAGGGTGATGACGACGGCGAAGCCCGTGAGACCAAGGACAGGGTTGGGGAAGCCGAAGACCTCAGCCTGCGGCGTGATGATCACTGAGCCGCAGGAAAGCACGGGATTCAGGTCGCAGGCGGGGACATACGTCGGGTCGGCGAGGACGCGCACCTTCTCGACCGTGAGCTCGAAGGCCGCAATGAGACCGAGGATGCCTCCGGCAATCAGGATCCAGGCCGTCGTGCGGTCCAGGCGCCGGACCCTGCCCGCTCGCCACTCATCCAGGGGATCGGCGTCGGCCATCGGCTCTGAGGTCGCACTGCTCATGGACTAAAGGTACGACGAGCCTTGCCGCAAGGCGCGTCCACGCGTCATACCTGCGACGGGATGATGTCGCCCGGGATGGCGTAGACCACGCTTGTGATCTTCTTCTTGCTTCCCGATTCCAGGGCGAGCGAGTTGCCCTTTCCGGCCTTGACGGTGACCGTCACGTCGACCGTCGTGCCGCAACCGGGGTCCTCTGTGAGGTCGAAGTCCGGCACGTAGATGGACATGACGGCGTGGTGCTGCTGCCAGGTGATCCGGTATAGGCCCGCACCGTTGGCTCGCGTCGCCACCGCGGTCGCGCACCGAGTGCCCGGGGTGAGGACCTCCTGCTTGAGTGCGAGCGAGAGCGTCGCCAGCGCAGTGCCGCGAATCTTGGTGGCGCCCGCGGACTTGCAGACGGTGGGATACGCCTTCTCGATGCAGTTGGTGATCGAGAAGATCCCACCGATGCGCACGGGGCCAGACGATCCACCGACATCCAGGGAACCCGTCATGTCGAACGACGTATTGGGCTTGATGATGCGATCCCCTGTCGTCGGCACCCTCAGGGTGTTCGCCCACGACGGCAGCGCGGGGCTGATGTAGAGGACGGAGTAGTTCCTGGGGTTCATGGACTGCGTCACAATGCGCACCGTGCCCTTACCCGTCGGGGACGCGCAATTGCCCGGATTGCACATCATCACGGTCGCCGCGCACCTATGGAGGCCTGCCACGTCCGTGACGAAGGTGAAGCCCACCGGGATCATGAACGACGAACCCGCGGGCCAGACATTGCGTCCAGCCTCCGCGGACGTCACGCGCCCCGAAGGGCTCGTGCAGGAGAGGGTGACCCCGAGGAAGAGCTCGCTGGGAGAGGTGCCCTTGGCATCCAGGACGACAAGCTCGGTACCGACGAAGCGCGTCTCCCCCGCCTCAGCGTTAAAGGAGGCGACGAAGAAGTTGGTGTGCCTCTTCTTGGCGTTGAGGGTCGCCGTCGTCGGCTTCACATCGATCACGGCGCCGTCTGAGGACCGCGGCTCCGAAGCCCGCGGGGCGGCGACGGCACTGCTGGCCGGGATTGCGATCGCAGCCACGAGAAGCGTGACAGCCGAAAGAGCAGTGAACACGCGTGTCGTCATGGCTACACAGTACGGCCCGGGGGGAGGGTGAGTCTCGGCGATAGTCTGGGCGCGTGAGCGAGGCACCTCAGGAGAGCCGCCCGGACGCCGACCCCATCGACGACCGCCACCCCCTGCGTGTCCTCCTCGGCGGCCCCTGGGGGGCCGTGGAGTCGATGGCCCCCACCGTCCTCTTCGTCCTCGCGTACTTCGCTTCGGGCAGCAGCCTGGCCGCCGCCGTCGGTGTCGCGCTGGCGGCCGCTCTCGTCCTTGCGGGTATCAAGCTCTCCCGCCGCGAGAAGCCCGTCCGGGTGCTCTCCGGGTTGCTCGGGGTGGCCGTGGCGGCGCTCTTCGCGGCGTACCAGGACGACCCCCTCGGCTTCTTCGAGATCCGCGTCCTGGCCAACATCCTGAGCGCCCTCGCCTTCGCCGGGTCCATCCTGATCAAGCGCCCGCTCATGGGCGTCATCATCGGACCGGTCATGGGCACGGGGATGCGCTGGCGTCAGGACCCCGACCTGCTCAAGGCCTACTCGCGCGTGACGTGGCTCTGGGCGATCCTCAGCCTGGTGCGCGCGGCGATTCAGATCCCGCTCATCCAGGCGGGCCAACTCGCCTGGCTCGGTGCGACGCCATTCCTCTTCTACGGCCTTGTCGCATTGACCATCGCCGCGTCATGGTGGGTCATCAAGCGCACGCTGCCTGCCGATCACCCAGGGATCCGTCATCCGCAGATCCCCTCAAGCGCCTGACGCGCCGTCTCTCCCGTCGAGTGTGCACTTGCGTGCACCTTTGGGACCGATTTCACGCCCGCAACTGCACACTCGCGCAATCAGGCGGGGTGCGGCGGGTAACTCCGGGGCGCCTAGTGGGACTGGCAAGTTGGGCACCAGTAGAGGTTGCGACCGGCCATGTCTGACCAGGCGACCTCGTCCTCGCACACCAGGCAGGGCTGACCCTCACGCCGGTAGACGTAGACCTCGCCACCATGTCGATCTCGACGTTGCGCTCGGCCCATGGCGCGGGGTGAATGATCCTCGCGGACCGTGTCGATGCGGCCACGGCGTACGCCTTCACGCATGAGTTCGACAAGGTCATCCCACATGACATCAAACTCCGCGCGACTCACGTCGCAGCCGGGACGATAGGGGTCGATGCCCGCTCGGTAGAGAGCCTCCGCGCGGTAGATGTTGCCTACTCCGGCGAAGACGGACTGATCCATGAGCAGGGTGCCGATGGCCGCGCGACTGCGCGAGACCCGCCGCCAGGCACGCTCGGGGTCGGCATCCTTGCGGATCGGATCAGGACCGATGCGATCCGTGAGCACCCGCACCTGACCCGGGTCCAGGACCTCACAGGCGGTCGGCCCCCGCAGATCGGCGTACGTGCCACCACCCTCGAGTCGCAGGCGCACCTGACCCACGGGCGGTGGAGCCTCACCCTTGGCGAACGTCCACTTGCCGTAGAGCCCGAGGTGGACATGCAGTGTCCTCTCCTCATCGAAGTCCACGAGAAGATGCTTGCCCAGGGCATCGGCGCGATGAAGTGTCGAGCCATCCAGGAGCGCCGCACCTTCATCAAAGCGCCCCTGCGGACTCGACACCACCATCGGCTCACCACCGAAGGCGCGTTGGATCCGACGAGCCTGGCGGTGTACGACGTGACCCTCAGGCATGCGCTGGAGTGTGCCAGGCTGGGCATGTGGTCGCTGTCGTAGGTGTGGATGGTCGCCGTGGCGGTTGGGTAGTGGCACGGGTGGAGACCGAGCCGTCACCGGTACTGATCTCTTTGGACTACGTCGCTCCCCTGGCTCCCACTCTCGCCGACCCCGCGCTGCACGTGATCGCGATCGACATGCCGATCGGGCTCGCCGATGCTGGCCCACGCGCGTGCGATGTGGCGGCCCGCAAACTGCTGCGACCTCACGGATCATGAGTTTTCCCGGCGCCCGTCCGCGCCGTCCTGGCTCATCCCGACGACTACGCAGCCGCGTGCCAGGCGTCTATCGAGGCGTCAGGCACATCCCTCTCCCGACAGACCTGGAACATCGTGCGCGCCATCAACGAGGTCGACGCCCTCGCGGGCGACCCCCGCCTCGTCGAATGCCATCCGGAGATCGCTTTCGCGCTGATGCACGGTCATCCCGTCGACGAGCGGAAGAAGACTCCTGAAGGTCGCCACCTCCGGCTGGAGCTCCTTCGCCGGTGGCTCCCCGACCTTGGTGATCCGGCGTACGGCGATGACGGACTCGATGCCCTCGCGTGCGCCTGGTCAGCCGCACGCATCGCCAGCGGGGCAGCCATCACGGTGCCCCACGGTGTCCTGCCCACCGACAGTCGTGGATATCCCATGCGCATCTCGGCCTAAATCCTCACCCCACCCGACCCCGCCCGTCCCCGACCCGTGACTGGCGGCTAGTGGGTGTCCGGGGTGCTCCGCGACACCCACCAGCCGCCAGTCACGCGATGCGCCAAGCAACGCAGTGCGCCAAGCACGGGGTGCGCGAAGCAGCGATTCGCGCCGAGCACGAGGTGCATCAACACAAAGAGCGGCTGGCCGTGTGATCCACAGGAGTGCGTGCTCACGGATTGGGCATCCACAGGTGAGCACCACACCACCACTCGGCGTGATCTGCATCTCCACAGTGCGCACATGCCACTTCATCCGTCGGCTATTCACATCAGCCGCCTCAACCGTGATCACTACCGCAATGCCCAGTGGTGGACGCCCACCCACGGTGTACGTCTGCCGCTCGGCATGACATCACTTCCCGACAGGGCAGCAGCCCTTACGCTCGTGACCCCTCCCACGACCGCACTCAGCGAGCGCACCTCAGCCGCCCTTTGGGGCGGCCCGCTGCCCCTGGAGATTCCCTTGGAGGTCTTGCACGTCACGCTTCCCCCGGGAGGCTTCCACATACAACGTCCCGACGTGGTGTGCCACAGGCGATCGCTCTCACCTGAAGACATACGCGACGTAGACGGCCTTCGCCTCACCTCACCCGAGCGCACGCTCGTCGATCTGGCTGGCGTGTTGAGCCTCCCCCATCTGGTTGCCCTGGGCGATGACTTCCTCAGACGCAACCTCATGACCCAACGAGATCTCCACAACGTCGTCCAGCAGTCTCGGAAGCAGCGCGGGATCCCCTCGGCTCGCACCGCTGCGATGCTGCTCGACGCTCGATCGGAGTCACCCCGCGAGTCCGTGACGCGCGTCCTGCTGTGGCAGGGCGGCTTTCCCATGCCAACCCCCAACGTCGATATCTGCGATGCATCAGGGAATTTTGTGGCGCGCGGTGATCTTGTCTACGAGGACCTGCGCATCGTCATTGAGTACGACGGGTCACACCACCTGACCCCCGGGCAACAAAGCAAAGATGCCGACCGCCGGCTCAAGCTCAACGTCCTGGACTGGTTGATCGTGGAGGTCGTATCCCGAGACATACGGACTCCCCAACGGCTCTACGACAAGGTGCTCAGCGCCTTTGCTTATCGGGGAGCCACCCCATTGACTCTGCGCCCGCGCACGCGTCCGCGCACGTGACTGGCGGCTGGTGGGTGCCTGCTTCCCCCCAGGACACCCACCACCCGCCAGTCACCGCAGGGAGGCGCGGGACGTGGAGGGTCACCGCAGGGTGGCGCGGGATCAGAAAATGGGATCGACCGTGCGCGTCCGTTTGAGTTCGAAGAAGCCGGGAATGCCCGCCACCAGGAGAGTGCCGTCCCAGAGTCGACCGGCAGCATCGCCGTGAGGTGCGGGCGATACGACGGGACCGAAGAACGCTACGCGCTCGCCATCGGGGCCGGGCACCGCGATGACAGGTGTGCCGACGTCCTGCCCGACGAGTGAGATTCCCTCGGCGTGACTGGCGCGCAATTCCTCGTCGAACTCCGTCGACGACGCGGCGTCAAGCAGCGACGACGGGAGTCCAAGGGCGTCAATGGCTTCCGCGACAGCGGTGTCGTAGTCCTTGCCGCCGGGGTGGATGCGGCTGCCATCTCGGTGTACAACCGACCCACGACGTCATCACCGTGGTCCTGCTGAGCCGCAACAATCGTGCGCACCGGCCCCCACGCCGTCAGCATCAGTTCCCGATACTCCTCAGGCACCTCTTTGCCTTCATTGAGGACCGCGAGCGACATCACGTGCCAATGCACCTCCACCGAGCGCACCTTCTCCACCTCGAGCATCCAGCGCGAAGTCATCCAGGCCCATGGACAGATGGGGTCAAACCAGAAGTCAACCGGGGTCGATGTCGTCATAGCCGGACGCTACCCCTGCCGCACGGTCACCCGTCCACCTGGCAGTGGGTCGGCCGTCTGCCAGGATGTCAGCGTGACTGAAAACCTCACCCGGGCCGAGGCTGCTGAGCGCAGCCGCCTGATCCGCGTCGACGGCTACGACGTCGACCTTGATCTGACGTCGGGAGCTGACACATTCGCCTCGACAACGACGGTTGCCTTCCGTGCGCAACGACCCGGGGATTCGACGTGGATTGATCTGATCGCGCCGGAGGTGATGTCGGTCAGTCTCAACGGAAGCGACCTTGATCCCGATGACGTCTACGACGGCACTCGGATCCGATTGGACAACGTCCAGGCGGACAACATCCTCATCGTGAGGGCACGCTGCGCCTACATGCGCACCGGCGAGGGTGTCCACCGATTTGTGGACCCGGTCGACAATGAGGTTTACCTCTACACACAGTTCGAGTCCGCTGACGCGCGCCGTATGTATGCATGCTTCGAGCAGCCCGACCTCAAAGCCCCCTTCACGCTCCATGTCCGTGCCCCGCAGCACTGGGTCGTGGTGAGCAACGCACCGAGCCCGGATCAGACCACCCTCGGAGACAACACCTGTCGGTGGGATTTCCCAGCGACACCGCCGATCTCCACGTACATCACGGCACTGGTCGCCGGCCCCTACTACTCCGTGCATGACGTCTACGACGGCCCACACGGCAGTTATCCGTTGGCACTCTTCTGCCGGGCCTCACTCGCGGAATTCCTCGACCCCGATGACATTTTCCTGCTGACCAAGCAGGGTTTCGCCTTCTTCGAGGGGGAGTTCGACGTTCCCTACCCCTTCGTCAAGTACGACCAACTCTTCGTCCCCGAATTCAACGCCGGTGCCATGGAGAATGCTGCCTGCGTCACCTTCACCGAGGACATGGTCTTCCGCTCTCGCGTGACCGACGCCGCCTACGAGCAGCGCGCCAACACGATCCTGCACGAAATGGCTCACATGTGGTTTGGCGATCTCGTCACCATGACGTGGTGGGATGACCTCTGGCTCAACGAATCCTTCGCTGAGTGGGCCGCGCACCATGCCAATGTCAACGCGACCCGCTACACCGATGCATGGACGACCTTCTCCAACCAGCGCAAGGCGTGGGCCTACCGCCAGGATCAACTGCCTTCGACACATCCCATCGCCGCTGACATGGTTGATCTGGATGCCGTGCGCGTCAATTTTGATGGCATCACCTACGCCAAGGGCGCCTCGGCGCTGCGCCAACTCGTCGCGTGGGTGGGTGAGGACAACTTCCGCGCCGGCATCAACGCCTACTTCACCAAGCATGCGTGGGGCAACACCGAGCTGCGTGACCTGCTCGTTGAGCTAGAAGCCTCGTCCGGCCGTGATCTGTCCGGCTGGACGACCGAGTGGCTCCAGACCAGTGGTGTCAACCTCATGCGCCCGGATATCAGCCTCGCTGATGACGGCACCTATCGGTCTGTCGCGATTCTCCAGGAGCCACCCGCGATGCCGGTGGGCGTCGCACCCACGCTGCGCTCGCATCGGATGGCTCTCGGTCTCTATGACCTCGTCGACGGCGCCCTGGTGCGGCGCGAACGCATCGAACTTGATGTCGTGGGAGCACGCACCGATGTGCCTGAACTCATCGGCGTCCGCCAGCCCGACCTGCTCCTGCTCAACGATGACGACCTGACGTTCACCAAGGTGCGTTTGGATGATCGGTCATGGCGAACGGCCGTGTCCCACCTCGGCGATGTCGTCGAATCGATGCCGCGTGCCCTCATCTGGGGAGCCGCCTGGGACATGGTGCGCGACGCCGAGGTCCCCACCGGAGAGTACGTCGACCTGGTGATCGCTGGCCTGCCTCGCGAATCCGACATCGGCGTGGTGCAGCAGACGTTGCGTCAAGTCAGGACAGCGATCGATCTCTTTGCGACCACGGATCATCGGCCGCTCTACATTGCCCGCCTGGCCAGCGCACTGGACGACCTGATGCACTCTGCAGCACCCGGATCTGACCATCAATTGGCCTTCGTCCGGGCCTTTGCCTCGGTCGCGAGTAGCGATGCGGACCTGAATGCGGTGTTGGGACTTCTCCATGGCTCGGTGGTGCTTGATGGTCTCGCCGTCGATACGGACCTGCGATGGAGTTTCCTGCAGCGTCTCGCGGCCACCGGGCGCGCGGAATTGGATGCGATTGAAGCAGAACTCGTGCGCGATGACACAGCCACCGGGCGGCGTCAGGCCGCCGTTGCCCGTGCCGCCCGCCCCTCCTCGGAGGCCAAGGCTCTCGCCTGGGCGGACATGATGGAGCGCACAGACCTGCCGAATGCGATCCTCGAGGCAACGATCGGTGGCTTCGTACAGCCGGATCAGGTCAATCTGCTCACTCCCTATCGGGATCGCTACTTCGCCGAGATTGCCCACGCGTGGAGTGCACAGACCATGGAGATGGGGCAGTCACTCGTGATGGGCCTCTATCCCAGCCTCATCGTGGACGAGCGCACACTGACGGATACGGATGCGTTCCTGGCTCGCGAGGACCTCAATCCAGCACTGCGGAGGCTCGTCATCGAGGGCAAGGATGGCGTCCGCAGGGCACTCCTCGCACGCGCCACCGACGCCTGACACCGCACCCGGTGAGTGACAGCACCCGCGGCCTCGCGGTGGGCCTACGGCTGGTCGATGTGCTCGACATGCATGCGACGGGCATGCTCGCCGAGGACAGCAAACCCATCCCGTAGACCACCCATGAGGTCGCCCGTCGTGAAAGAACTCGTCATCGATAGTGCAGCGAGGCCGCAGGCACGATCATCCAGCGGGATGCGCGCAAGTCTGCCGGTGACGATCTCCAGGGCTTTGCCCTCAGGATCGACCGCGACCAGCACACTGCGATCAGGATCGGCGAGGCGTTGGAGCAACTCCTCGGCACCTTCGCGCTCACCGCTCCATGGACCGACGTAGGCGCTGAATGTCAGGCCCGACTGGCGTTCAGCGTGATCAATCATTCGCTGCACCTCGGCCTGCTGGGCGTGCGTGAGATCACCATCGCGCACTAGCCCCACCCCTTTCCTCATGGTCAGTCGGTCCCGCTGGTGCGATCATGCCCGGGCCTGCCGGCGCCGACATGCTGCCCGCCGGGCTCGTCATCCAGCGGGGCTCGCGAGGACCATCGTCGCTGCCTCCCCGGGCCATCCAGCCGGGTGCGTAGACCGCGACCACGATCACAATGATCGCCAGGAGGGGGATCCCGACAAAAAGTGCCAGCGACTCCAGCGCGGTGTAGCCCGGGCCCGGGTCATCGCCGTCGTAGACGACTCCGGTCTGCGCCGCAGCAGGGGCGGCGAGGAGGACTGCAGCGAGGGCGACAAGGCCGGCGGCTGAGCGCACGATGCATCGCATGCCATCAGCCTAGGGGAGCACGCGGTGCAGGAGCATGAGTGGGGCGCACCGCGGAGATCAGACTCCTCAGCAGGGGGGCGCGGGGCAGATCCTCAAGCGCCACGGCCTCACCATCGCCATCCGTGAGCGGCACTCGCCAGTTGGGGTACTCCTGATCGGTGCCGGGTTGATTTTGCGCACGTCGATCACCCACAAGATCCGGCAGCGAGACTCCGACGAGACGAGCCGGTGACGCAGCAACGATGCGATGCAAAGCGGTGACCTGCGCATCGACGTTCTCACGGCTGATCTCCGCGGCCGCGCTATCCAACCAACCACGATCGACCGCGAAGTCCAACCACTCGCGCGTGGCAACCGCGTCCGAAAGGTGCTCCTCTTCAATCGAGCGCGTGAGGAGGTTCAGTTCACCCCGGATGCGCACGTGCTCACCCTCGAGATAACCCGCTGTGGGCGGAAGATCATGCACCGCGACGCTCGCCAACACATCACCCCGCCACCGCTCCGGCTCCTTCAAGATTCCACCGCGAGTCCGCTCGAACCACAGGATGACCGTGCCGAGAAGTCCACGCTCACGGAGGAATTCCTGCACCCAGGGCTCCAGCGTGCCGAGGTCTTCTCCGATGACGAGCGCACCCGCTCGGTGTGCCTCAAGAGCCAGGATGCCGACGAGTGCCTCATGATCAAAGGCCACGTAGGCCCCGGCTGATGCTGGTGCACCCTCGGGTATCCACCATTGGCGGAACAGGCCCAGGATGTGGTCGACCCGGATGCCGCCGGAGTGGCGCAGCAGTGTGCGCAGCATGTCTCGATAGGGCAGGTACGCCGCGTCCGCTAGCGCGCGCGGATGCCAGGGAGGCTGCGCCCAATCCTGGCCGAGTTGGTTGTACATGTCTGGCGGACAGCCGACAGAAACTCCCGAGGCAAGAACATCCTGCAACGCCCATGCGTCAGCGCCGTCGGCACCGACGCCCACGGCGAGGTCGTGAATAACACCCGCGCGCATGCCCACGTCCATGCTGACGGTCTGCGTCCGCTCCATCTGCTCGTCGAGAAGCCACTGGATCCACAGATGTCGTTCCACCCGATCCGCCAGCACAGTCCGCCACTCAAAGACTGCGTCGGATCGCGGATGTCGCAGGTCCGCAGGCCATTGACTCCAGCGCGGCCCAAACTCTTCGGCGAGTGCACACCAGGTGGCGAAGTCGATCAGCCCAGCACCCTCGTGCTCAACAAAGGCGTCGTAGCGGGACTGACGTCCCGGCGTCAGCGGGACCCGGCGCACGATGTCGAGGGCATCCGACTTCGCTTCCCACACAGCGTCGCGATCCAACAGATCCGCTGTGAGGCGCCTCAGCCGCTTGCCGAGACGTCGCACGGCCTTGCGGTCCGAGCCGCTGAGGTAGGCGAACTCCGGGATGTCCTCGATGCGCAGATAGAGGGGGCTCGGGAAGCGACGCGTCGATGGCAGGTACGGCGATGGTGTCACGGGGAGGACCGGTGCCGATGCGTGCAGGGGGTTGACCAGGATGAAGTCCGCCCCGAGGTCGTGTCCGGACCAGGCCGCCAGATCCGTCAAGTCCGTGAGATCTCCCATCCCCCACGATCTCCTCGACCGCACCGAATAGAGCTGGGCCATGAGACCCCACATCCGCTCACCGGAGTCCAGAGCGGGCGGATGGAGGCGTTCGGGTGTCACAGCGAGCACCGATTCACTGACCCCGTCATCGGTGACGGCCCTGATGGTGTGCCAGCCGAGTGGAAGATCCGCGGGGACGACGTACGTCGCCTCCCCGATGAGGCGTCCATCTACCTCTCGTGGCTCCACCCAGCGATCA